>Ga0102592_1000431_pt1 | contig 72821 bp, 62 predicted proteins | sample AraplaCol_mMF_r2_FD_76861 | JGI IMG/M metagenome (GOLD analysis project Ga0102592, IMG submission 76861) | Arabidopsis root microbial communities from North Carolina, USA - plate scrape MF_Col_mMF_r2 (SPADES assembly) (version 2) | ecosystem: Host-associated > Plants > Roots > Endosphere...
CGTATGCGACAATCCTGCACGGTTGCGCAGGATTGCTAGGCGCGTGGCCGACCCAGAAAAGCTCATGTGGCCGCGTCATCGAGCGTCGCCATGAGGATCCCGAGGCGGCAGCCCTTTTCGTACTCCACCAGGTTCACATATTCCTTGATGGTGTGGATCTCGGCCTGGCCTGCACCGATGGTGATCGTCGGGACACCATGCTTGTCGAGCCAGTTGGCGTCCAGACCTCCATTGGAGAAGATGTAAACCGGCTCCTGGACGCCCAGGATTGCAAGCGCCTTGGTGGCCCGCTTGACGACCGGCGATTCTTTGCCCAGCTCAAACGGCGGGTAGGAAACCTTGTGGCTGAACGTCACTTCGGCGACGTTCCCCTCGTGATCCGTCACCAGCGCCTGCGCCTTGGCGAAGGCTTGCTTGTACCCTTGGGCAATTTTTCCCGCAAAAACCAGTTCGGGGCTGCGGGCTTCGCCTTTGATGAAAGCGTAGTCGGTGACGACGTTGGTCGCGTCGCCGGCCGGCTTGCCATCCTTGCCGCCGAAGATACCGACATTGCTCGTGCCGCGTCCGTCGGGCTTGACGATTTTGCCGAACCAGCCATCGCGATGGGCCTCGGCAAGTGCGAGTGCACCGACGAGCGTCGCCGAGATGCCCTTGTCGGGTGCTACTCCGGCATGCGACGCCTTGCCCTTGATCTCGACCTCCCAGTTTTCCTGTCCGACGGCGCCGATGATCAACTCGTTGGCGTTTTGTCCATCGACATTGATGCACATTGCCGCACCGCCGAGATCGGCCGGGTTCAATTCGCGTGCACCGTGCAGGCCGCTCTCTTCGCGCACTGTGAACAGCAGCGTTATCGGCGGATGCGGCAGCTTGTTCTTGATCAGCGTCTCGGCAACCACGACCAGCAGCGCGACGCCGGTGCGGGCGTCGCCGCCGAGCGCTGTCGTGCCATCCGACACGATACGGTCGCCCTCTTTGCGCGGCTTGGCGCCCGCACACAGCGGGACCGTGTCGAGGTGGGTGGAGAAGAGAAGCCGCGGCCCCGGACGCGTTCCGGGAAGATCAACGATCAGATTGCCCGTTTCGGTCGGCAGCGGAATGCGCTTGTTCGCGTCGTCGAAACGAATGGCCGATTCCGGCACGCCGATCTTCTTCAGGGCGTCGCTGACGGCGGCGGCGATGTTTGCCTCCTGCCCGGTGACGCCCTCGACGGAGAGAAACCGCATGAGATGGTCTTCCGCTGCGGCAACGTCGAGGGGGATAGAGGTGTTGTTCATGATGTCCATCCGTTCGCTAGAGTTTTCAAAGGCTTCGGGTCCAGCCGTCACAGGCCCCAGGGGAGTCCGAGCGCTTTCCAGGCCGCAAACAGCGCGGTCCACAGCACGAATATCAACACCACATAGGGAAGCATCAGCGAAACGATTGTGCCTACGCCGGCGGACTTGTCGTATTTCTGGGCGAACCCGACGACGAGCGCGAAATAGGCGTTGAGCGGCGTGATCGCGTTCATCGGCGAGTCGCCGACGCGGTAGGCGGCAAGCACCGCCTCCGGCTCGACGCCGAGCTTCATCAATAGTGGCACGAAGACGGGCGCGAAGATCGCCCATTTCGCGATCGCCCCGGTCAGCAGCAGGTCGATAATCGCCACGACGACGATGAAGCCGAGGAGCAACGGCAGCGCGCCGATATTGGCCGCCTGGAGCGCCCCTGAAAGGCTGAGCGCCATCACGGTGCCAATATTCGTATAGGTGAAATAGGCGACAAACTGGCTCAGCACAAAGAACAGGAAGATCGTACCGCCCATGTTCTTGATCGACTTCTCGATCGCCCCGATCACCTCCGTTAGGGTCCGCAAGGTGCCGGCTCCGATGCCGTACGCCCAGCCCGTGACCAAGAACATCAGCACGACAAGGGTTATCAGTTGATTCATGAACGGCGAATTGCCAATCAGTTCGCCGGTTTCGGGATTTCGCAGCGGCGCCCACCCGGGAATCGTCAGGAGGCAGAAGACTGCGATGAGCCCGAGCAGCCCGAAGCCGGCGAAACGCAAGCCGCGCGCCTCCTGTTCGCCGAGCATGGCGCTCTGGTCGGTCGTAGTGCCCTCTGCGGCTTCCGCAGGACTATAAGCTCCAAGGCGTGGTTCGATCATGCGATCGGAGATGAGTGCGATGATGACAGTGAGAAACAGCACCGATCCGATTGAGAACCAGAGATTCGAGGCCAGCCCGATCGACCTGCTGGGGTCGACGAGAGCGGCCGCGTCGTTGGTGAACTCGACGAGCACCGCATCGAGTGGCTTGATTAGCATGTTGACTGTAAAGGCGGCTGCCACGGCGGCAAAACCCAGCGCCAGTCCGGCCAGCGGGTGTCGCCCGACCGCCAGATAGGCGATGCCGGCGAGCGGGATCAGGACGAGATAGCCGGCGTCGGCCGCTATACTCGACAATATGCCAACGAAGGCCAAGATGTAAGTGAGCGCCCAGCGCGGCGAGACCGCGACGAGCTTGTGGATCAGCGCCGTTACCAGGCCCGACTCTTCGGCGACGCCGGCGCCGATCATGGCGGCAATCATCAAGCCCACGGCGGTAAAGGCCATGAAGTTGGGAACGAGTGACGCGTACATAAAGCGAATGCCGTCGATGCTCAGCAGGCTGCGGATTGCAGTGCTCGCAGTCTCAATCTCATGCGTGTCAGGGTTGATGCGCTCGAAGGTGACCGCCGCTCCAAACGCGCCCAACACCGCCGACAACGCAATGACAATGGCAATAAGAATAAGAAAGATGACAACGGGGTGGGGTACCATATTTCCCACCTTCTCGACGCCGTCGAGAATTCTCTGCATCGTGGTTTTCGACGCGGCATTGGCAGTTACCATTTTCTCAGTCTCCCCTTGAGCTAATAGATCCTGACCGAGGGTCGTGAAATTCAGATGCGACACGGAACTGATTTTCTGGACCAATGCATCCCGCCTTCTCCATTGGCAGCCCTGCATCAGGGCGATCGCCAATGAACCGCGCTCTATACAGCGCCAAATCCTGCGGGCGTTCTTTTGAGCAGTCTGTGAGTTCGACCTCAGCGCCTTCAATCATGCAAAAGTTGATTGTATTATAGCGTCCTGCACGAACGGTTGCAATCGGCGCGGATTCCCAAAACCAAACATTGCGTTTCGAGATTCCGTCGTCACCATTGGTAACTTCGCGTCGCGAAGGCGAAGTCCGCGCGGAACCGGATCGAACGGATGTTGACGGAGAACGAGCCTATCTCCGACATCGTCACGCTTTGCGCCTTCTGCCTGAAGGATTGGAGAACGTGGCAGAGAATTAAAATGCTTGGCGGTCGTTCTCATGGCTTGGTGCCGAAGCGGTTTCGAGATTCGAACGCACGGTCCATTTACATAGAATGCAACAGGCCAAGTTCCTCGAAGAACGCAACGCAGAAATGGCCTTCTATGTGGGGAATCAGCGGCCACCATTCTGTCAAAGCGCAACAAAACTGAAACTGCCTCCCCGTTCCATAATGTATGTTATGTCACTTTTTGCTAAGTATCTGAAATAAAACGATAATAATGTTTGACGCGAAGCGCAATCGAAGCGGAGCCAAAATCGACCAACCGCTCGACAAAGCGGCGGGGCTTCCGAGTGCGCTGCTTATTAAGCGGTCTTGGGAAATGTCTCAGCACTATCTAACTGCTGGATCTGGCACGGTTGCTAGCCGTCCTTACCGTGTTCTTTCATCTGCGACTTTTCCGGTGCACCGGTACGGCCGAACTGAACGCGTTGGGTGATGTTTCGTCGATAAGCCGGCATTGGAACAGACCGTTTATTCGAGGCCGTCAGACCCAAGTTCCCTTCATGGATTGTTGGCGCTCCGTCTGCGACCGCGATGAGACGTGCCTAACCTTAGTACGGCTCCGCCTCGATCGATCCCCCCAACGGCAGTCGCGTGTTCTTACTCCTTCCCGTTTCGCCGTCTTTCCTCGCCTACTAACAAACATGCGACTGCCGCCCTCCGTTTCATTTCGGCCAAATAGGTGCGGTCCGATCGTCCACGGACTCGTGACTGTCATCGAGGTCGCGATGGGCGCGGCCGGAAACAACGAAAGGAACTTAGAATGGCAACCATCGGCACCTTCACCTCCACCGAGAACGGATTTACGGGTTCGATCCGCACTCTCGCCCTCAATCTCAAGGCTCGCATCTCCCGGGTCGAGACTCCCTCCGAAAAGGGCCCTCACTTCCGCATCTATGCTGGAAATGTCGAGTTGGGCGCTGCTTGGCAAAAGACCTCCGAGCAGGGCCGGGATTACCTCTCCGTCAAACTTGACGATCCGAGCTTTGCTGCCCCGATTTACGCGACACTCGCCGAAGTCGAAGGCGGAGGAAGCCTCCAGCTTATCTGGTCCCGCCCGAACCGGGACTAGCGAGTGACCCGGCTCCGCCACAAGGCGGAGCCGGTTTTCAGCCTTTGCTGCGAACAGAGGGAGTATAGCTGCCCAATAAAGCTTGATCGGCTGTCAGCTCCCCCGACAATGAGCGGTTTTCCCGATTGTGCGGAGCCTCTTGAAATAGGCTTCCCACTCGCCGGCGTCATCGGAATTGATGCGATCCCCTGCCCCATCTATCGTGTCACTGGCAGCGGTTGTCGTCCTTCACGAACTTCAGGAGACGAAACGATGACCAATTTTATCGAACAGCAGATCGAAGAACTGCGCGCCGAACTCCGCAATGCAGGTTGGGCTGCTGGGCGTCGTCAAATCGTAGCCGAGCTCGAAATTGCCAGAGCAGAGCTTGCCGTCGCCATGGCCGAACAGTTCGATATCGCGCAAGTCGAGACACCACCCTTAGGGCGCTCACTTTCGTCTCGAGTGCGACCCGGTGCACCTTTGCTGCGGATCGCGTTTCATCGCGATAGGGACGATGCCTCCCGCGCGTAGTGCTTAAAGCTGGCAGTCAGAATTCTGACGCGAGGTCCTTTGCTCATCAGTCGTCTTCAGGATGAGCGACGCCCACTGGCGACCGTGGCGTACCCTCTCTTTCGCTTAAGCCGGATCAGATCCAGAAAGAGCACCACTGCATCGTGCTCTCGCTCGAAATGGTGGGTCATTGTCTGTCCTTTGGCGCCTATGCGTCCCCATCGACGGGTGAGGCAAACGTCACCAAACAGAGTCGCGTCAATCGACATGGCATAAAAGCGAGCCATGTTACGGGCCGGATCGGTGCGCTCGATGTAGAGTTTGTAGGGTTGCGAGATCATGCACACAGAATCGCGCTTTGGAGATTCCGGGTCCAACGACAGTTTTGAATCGGTTCCGGCTCACCGATTCATTTCAGTGATGTCGCGATGTGACGCGGGCTAGTTCGAGCTCACCTTCAGGGGCCGCCCGACGTGACTGAAAAGCGGCTCGCCCGAACGCATTGCCGCATGTCCTCACGTCGGAACCAGATGGCGCGGCCGCAGCGAAGCGGTGGCTTGCCGGTGGTAAAGATGATCTGCTCGTCGGCTCGCATGCAAAGAACTTCGTGCGGCTGAATCAGTGGCCTCGGCGCCAGTTGCTTCGATCGCGTGCGCGATGATCCGCGCGACTGGGAGGTCAAGCTGACTTGATCGATCTCTACCGTGGTCATGCCGCAGCGATGCGAGATGTAATCCGCCGTTTCAGGATCATTAATCGCCGCAAAGGAAAGCCAACTTGCGCTCTCAAACCACTTGCTTGATGCATCACGGCCACCGTAGGTTTCACGCAACTGACCGATCGACTGGTAGATCATCATCAGGGTGATGCCGTACTTGCGACCAGCGTCTCGCGCCGTCTCTAGAATTCGCATGTACCCAAGGCGTGCCACCTCATCAAGAAGGAAAAGCGCGCGCGTATTCATCCTGCCATCCCGATTGTAGATGGCGTTCAGGAACGTGCCGATGATGACGCGCGCCAGCCCGGAGTGCATTTCGAGCGTCTTGAGATTGATGTTGATGAAAACATCCGTGTCGCCGTCGGCAATCGCATCTGTCATAAAGCTCGATCCGGATACCAGCGCAGCGTAGTTTGGGTAGGAAAGCCAATGCGTCTCTTTGATTGCATTCGCATAGACACCGCTGAAGGTTTCCGGTGTCATATTCACGAAAGAGGCCACGTTCTCCTTCACGAAATCGGATTTGGAGTTGTCGTGAATCTCCTGCAGTCGCTGGCGCAGTTTCGGCTCCGGTTCCGCTAAGTTGCTGCGTACCTGGCGAAGGGTCTGTTCTTCGCTCTTCGTATGGCCGGACAGGCAGACATCGGCAATGATTGCGGTGAGGAGCTGAAGTGCCGAAGCACGAAAGAAGTCATCGCGTACGCCCTGTGCTCGCCCATTTTCGCTCATGATCCAAGATGCGACCGAGGCTACGTCTTCCTCTTTGGTGCCACCGAAACGTCCGATCCAGTCGAGGACATTGATCCCGATGTCTGGGTGCTTTGGATCGAGGACAAGAATGTCCCTGCCAGCCTTTCGGCGATGTTCGATCACGATAGGCGCAACCTCGTTCGATGAATCAAGCACGACAAGCGCCCCGCCCCATTTGAGCGCGGTTGGAATGGTGATTGAAGTCGTCTTAAAGCCACCGGACCCTGCAAAGACGATGCCGTGGGACGATCCGAAAGATCCATCGAAGCAGAGCAGCGGCGACTTGCCGCCAACGCCCCAGGTCTCCGGATCGTCAACCCGAAATGGATGTGAAGCAACGTCGTCACGATCGACGCGGTAACACTCTCCAATCACGATGCCCCCGCTATTCGGGAAAAGCTGCGCCGCCTCCTGCATCGTCATCCAGTCGGCCTCCCCATGGAGGGCGCGTTTGCCCATAACGCGCCTTGGCTCGGCGCGCGGGAATGCCGCATTTCCGAGAAGCGCAACCCGCAGCGCGAAACATCCAGTCATCAGTGCAGTCACCGCCCCAGCTATCGTCCCTGTCTCAAGATCGGCAACCATGCTGCTGCCTCTGGGCAATTGGTTTGCAAAAACAGAAAGGAGAAACACCTGGCGGGCAAATGCCATCAGGAACGTGGCGGCGGCTCCGGCAACGACGCCCCAGGCAGCAGAACGAATGTTGACCGAGCCGCCTGCGGCGAAGAGGACGATTACCCCGGCGCCTCCGCTTGCGACGAAGGGCGCGGCAATACCTAGATGCTTGAGCGCGGCCTTGGCCGCATCGGTGTTGCCGAACGTTGCCAGCCATCGCTCGATGCCAGTGGTGCCAACGGTAACACCAATCATCAACATGATCGGTATGAAGAGGAGCACCACCCTATTTGCTGTCATGGCGGAATGCCTCGTTGCCGATGGCCATCAGTCGCGCTCGCTCGCCATCGTCGATCCCGAGACGGCGATTGAGATCGATCAGAGCGCCGAGAAGAAGTGCGCGCTTCTCGTAGCGAAGGCCCGCCTTGACTATCAGGCCCCCGAGTTCGATCTTGTCGCGTGTATCCTTCTTCCGCGCTTGCGAGTTTCTTGCGCGCTGCATCCGATCAATTCTCGCCAGTGCTGACTTGATCTGCTCCAGGGCGGTTCGACGCGCTTTGCGGAGTTCTACTTGCCCCGCCTTTGTCCTTTTCTATCGACGCGGGTCTCGTCTCGCAAAATCGTTTGACGAGACCTTCGAATGCCGTCTGAAGGTCTGATTCCTCGATTTCCATGTCGCCTAGCCCAGCCTTGAGAGCGACGCGACCAATGCGCTCAGCCTCCCGCGTTTCGGCTTGCTTCAACTGCTCCTGGAGACGGACGATTTCTTCGCGAATTCTTGCAGACGGTTTCTTCATTCCCGGTCGGCCTTTCATACGGTTTCGACTTCCTCAAGCAGGAAGGTCCCGCAGATTGGCGAGATGATCTACTGACAGAAATGCGAGTTGGCGCAGCCAACACCGTTGAGCATGATCCCGACCGTTCCGAAGGAGCGGATCCGAAGGGCGCAATTATACGTCGCTGACGCGACGCTCTGCGCTTGGCCCTTTTCGGGCCGCCGCTCCTGACGAGCTTATTGAATTCGATTGCTCGAAGGAGCTGGTTTCACAGTGACCGTCCCGCATTTTTCAGTCACGATCGTTGCTCGCGGGTCCGGCCGCAGCGCAGTGCTGTCGGCTGCCTACCGCCATTGCATCAAGATGGAATATGAGCGGGAAGCCCGGACGATCGACTACAGCCGGAAGCAGGGTCTGCTTCATGAGGAGTTTGTCATTCCAGTCGACGCGCCGGGGTGGTTACGCGAAATCATTGCCGACCGCTCGGTTTCATCTGCGTCGGAAGCCTTCTGGAACAAGGTCGAGGATTTCGAGAAGCGCTCTGACGCACAGCTTGCCAAGGACGTGACGATCGCCTTGCCGATCGAACTCTCGGCTAAGCAGAATATCGAGCTGGTCCGCGATTTTGTCGAAAGGCATGTCATCTCCAAGGGCATGGTGGCCGATTGGGTCTTCCACGATGCGCCTGGCAATCCGCATGTCCATTTGATGACCACGTTGCGGCCGCTGACGGACGACGGTTTCGGTGCCAAGAAAGTGCCCGTGCTCGGAGCGGACGGTGATCCGCTCCGCAACGACAGCGGCAAGATTGTCTATGAGCTTTGGGCCGGAAGACTGGATGATTTCAATGTCTTTCGCGACGGCTGGTTTGCCTGCCAGAATCGGCATCTGGCAGTTGCCGGTCTCGACATCCGCATCGATGGCCGTTCCTTCGAAAAGCAGGGTATCGAGCTGACCCCGACCATCCATCTCGGCGTCGGCGCCAAGGCAATCGAACGGAAGGCGGAAGGCTCGGGCGAACAGGTCTCGCTCGAGCGGCTGGAATTGCAAGAGGAGCGCCGGGCCGAGAATGCGCGACGAATTCAGCGTAATCCGGGGATCGTACTTGACCTGATTGCGCGGGAAAAGAGCGTCTTCGATGAGCGCGATGTCGCCAAGTTCCTGCATCGCTATATCGACGACGCAGTCCTTTTCCAAAGCCTTCTTGCGCGCATCATGCAGAGCCCCGCGACCCTGCGTCTCGATCGGGAGAGGATCGACTTCGCCACAGGTCAATGTACCCCGGACAAGTACACAACCCGTGAGTTGATCCGCCTGGAAGCCGAAATGGTCAATCGAGCAATCTGGTTGTCGAAGCGATCGTCGCACAAGGTTCAAAAGACAGTGCTCGGCGCGACCTTTGCGCGCAATGATCGCCTGTCCGATGAACAGACGAGCGCAATCGAACATGTCGCCGGTGGCGAAGGTATCGCGGCAGTGATCGGTCGGGCCGGTGCTGGCAAGACCACAATGATGAGGGCCGCTCGACAGGCATGGGAAGCAGCCGGATATCGCGTCGTTGGCGGTGCCCTTGCCGGCAAGGCAGCGGAAGGTCTCGAGAAGGAAGCAGGCATCATCTCCCGCACGCTTTCGTCGTGGGGGCTCCGTTGGAGCCAAGGCCGCGATCAGCTCGACGACAAGACGATTTTCGTTCTCGATGAGGCGGGCATGGTCTCGTCGCGGCAGATGGCGCTGTTCGTTGAAACAGTCACCAAAGCCGGCGCCAAACTCGTTCTCGTCGGCGATCCGGAACAGTTGCAGCCGATCGAGGCGGGCGCTGCCTTCCGAGCGATTGCCAATCGTATCGGCTATGCCGAACTCGACACGATATATCGCCAGCGCAAACAATGGATGCGTGACGCCTCGCGCGATCTTGCGCATGGCAACATCGGCAAGGCGGTCGAAGCCTATCGGTCGAATGGAAGGATGATCAGCGCCGAGCTGAAGATTGAAGCGGTCTCAAACCTCATTGCGGATTGGAGCCGCGACTATGATCCAGCCAGGTCTTCCCTGATCCTTGCACATTTGCGTCGTGATGTCCGGACGCTGAACGAGCTGGCGCGTGCCAAGCTCATTGAGCGGGGCGTCATCGATGGCGGGTCTACCTTCAAGACAGCCCATGGAGATCGCAACTTCGCGGCCGGTGACCAGATCGTTTTCCTTAAGAACGAGGGATCACTTGGTGTCAAGAACGGCATGCTTGCCAAGGTCGTTCAAGCGGGGCCCGGCCGCATCGTTGCCGTCATCGGCGAAGGCGAGCGTCGCCGCCAGATCGCGGTCGAGCAGCGCTTCTACAACAATGTCGATTATGGCTATGCCACTACAGTGCACAAAGCCCAGGGCGCTACTGTCGATCGAGTCAAGTTGCTGGCATCTCTTTCCCTCGACCGTCACCTCACCTATGTCGCCATGACCCGCCACCGCGAGGATCTCAGCGTCTATTATGGCCGCCGGTCCTTCACAAAGGCTGGAGGCCTCATCGAATTGCTGTCTCGCACGAACGTCAAGGAAACGACGCTCGACTATGCGCAAGGCAGCCCCTACCGACAGGCGCTCCGATTTGCTGACGCACGCGGTCTTCATGCCGTCAATGTCGCCCGAACGCTTGTTCGTGACCGGCTCGCTTGGATAGTCAGGCAGAAGCACAACCTCATCACGCTCGCGTCGCGCCTGGCCGCTGTCGGATCCCGACTCGGCCTGGTCGGGCCGGCGATGAAATACCACGCAATCAAGGAGGCAGAGCCCATGGTTTCCGGGATCACCACTTTTTCGAGGTCGATCGGGCAGGTCGTCGAGGACAGGCTCGCGGCCGACCCGGGTTTAAAAAAGCTATGGGAAGATGTCTTCGTTCGGTTCCACCTCGTCTATGCCCAACCTGAGACCGCATTCAAGGCCATCGATGTCGCTGCGATGCTGGCTGACACGACGAGGGCGTCAGCGACACTGCTCAAGATCGCCGAAGAGCCGAGTAGCTTCGGTGCCCTCAAGGGCAAGACGGGTTTGTTCCCCAGCAAATCCGACGAGCAAGATCGGGACACGGCGCTCGTCAATGTCACTGCGCTGGCGCGCAATCTGGGCCGCTATCTTGAAATTCGCGCCAATGCAAAACGAGAGTATGAGACAGAGGAGTGCGCCGCCCGCCAGAAGAGCGCGATCAATATTCCCGCTCTTTCTCCGAGCGCCAGATCGGCGCTCGAGCAGGTTCGCGATTCGATCGACCGCAGTGACCTGCACGCAGTTCTCGAGCACGGGCTCGCCGACGAGAGGGTGAGGCTGGAGCTTGAGGGGTTTGCAAGGGCTGTTGCGGAGCGCTTCGGGGAACGGACTTTCCTAGGGATTTCGGCAAGGGACCCGAGCGGGCAAACCTATAGATCCCTCACGGCCGGGATGAACTCTCTGCAGAAGGCAGAAATGAAGACCGCCTGGAATTTTCTGCGCGCGGCTCAGCAATTGTCCGCCCAAGAGCGATCGACATCCTCTCTGAAGCAGTCCGAGGCCTTGCGGCAAACGATCAGGAAGGGGCTTTCACTGAAATGACCTTTTTGCACGATCAGCGCCGGCAAACATCGCGAATTTGGCGTCGCGTGAGTTTGCCTGTCGCACTTATTGCAGTTCTTTTAGCTCCCATCGTGACCGGTGGCGCGCTTGGGTATCGGATCAATTTAACGCCGAGCGAACCTCTCGGGATCTGGCGAATTCAAATGCCGGAAGGATCCTACAAGGTTGGCGATCTGGTCTTTGTCTGTCCGCCGCCGACGCCCACCATGCGAGAAGCGTTTGACCGCGGTTACCTTCGATCGGGGCTCTGTCCAGGTGGCTATGCGCCGCTCATCAAAACCATCGTTGCGGTGTCATCACAAAGGATCAAAATTGACCGCTTGGTTAGTATCGACGGCCTTGCATTGCCGCATTCCGCACCGGCCCAGCTGGACGGCAGAGGTCGGAGCTTGAGGCGATTCAGCGGAGGAACAGTACCGACGGGCTACGTGTTTCTTCACTCTGGTTTCATCGGGTCCTTCGACTCCCGCTACTTTGGTCCAGTGCCCGCCTCCGGGGTGCTCGGCCTGGCAAAGGCGGTCCTCACCTATGCGCCGTGAACTGGTCCGCAACAGTGTCCTTTTGGGCGCGGCACTAGCGGCTGGCTGGATCGGTTGGTGCGGAAATCCCCTCGCCCTTCCTATGTCTGCCGCCTTTCCGTTTATCTGGTCCGTGGCGCGCGACCGGCCAAGCGCCGCCATGGCATCGGCGACCTATTTCCTTGCAGCATCTCGAGGTTTGCCGCATGGCGCAGTCGCCTTCTATGGTTCAAATCTCTTGTCCGGTCTGTTGCTCTGGTTGATAGCGTCGGCGGCCTTCGTCAGCGTCCACGCTGTCCTGTGGACCGAGAGATCGGGATGGCGTCTTGCAATCCGTTATCTCTTGGTCATGTTTTTGATGGCAGTGCCGCCCTTTGGGATTTTGGGCTGGGCTCACCCGATCACCGCCGCCGGAGTTCTGTTCCCCGGCTGGGGGTGGGTCGGTCTTGGCGCAATGGCAGCCAGCCTCTTGATCATGACGACCAGGCTTCGGCCGGCTGCAGCCATAGCCATTATTGGCTTGTGGCTCTGGTCCGCCGCACAGTGGACGACGCAGCACCTACCCTCTTCGTGGTATGGTGTCGAGCTTACACTTGGAGCGTCGCTCGGCCGAACCAGCAATCTCGAACGGCAGCGTGGCCTTGTTGCAACGGCGCGGGCGGCAAGGCGCGGCAACGGCGCCGTGGTTGTGTTGCCTGAGAGTGCGATCGGCTTCTGGACACCAACGGTCGAACGGCTATGGCTGCGTGAATTGCGAGCAAGCGGGTTGACGGTCGTCGCAGGCGCATCCGTGGTCGACGAGATCGGTTACGACAATGTGCTCTTGGAACTTTCGGAGTTCGGGGCGCGAATTATCTACCGCGAGCGTATGCCGGTACCCGGTTCGATGTGGCAGCCCTGGCAGTCACTGATTGATGGCGGCGGCGGCGCACGTGCGTATTTCTTCTCCAATCCCGTCGCCGAAATCGCAGGCAAACGGGTTGCGCCGGTGATTTGCTACGAGCAACTCATCGTCTGGCCGGTCGTTCAGTCCATGCTTTACGACCCTGATATCATCGTCGCCGTTGGGAACGGCTGGTGGACAGGCAGCACGTCTATCGTGCCCATCCAGCGTGCCAGTGTCGAGGCTTGGTCGCGTCTCTTCCACAAGCCGCTTGTCTTCTCTGTCAACACGTAGTTCCGGGAGCCCTTCATGCTTGATCCTGCCCTCATAACAAAATGTGCCGATCCCTCCTTGAAGCCGGCGATCGTCGAGCAGTTCGTCAAAGCCGCAGGCTCTTCCGATCCCCTTGCTGTCACCGTGAGAGCGGGAGGGCGATTGGTCCTCGTGCCGAAGGCTGGAACACCCGAGGAAGCAATGGAAATCGTCAAGCAGAATGTCGGACATTCAGTCGTGCGCGTCGGCCTCACGCAGTTTCCTGCAGGTGTTGGCGTAAAAGACATTTCGGAAGTGACGTCTGGTCTTGTCGATCCGTGCGTGAACCTGCGCCTGGGAACGAGAATGTTCGCCAAGATTCTTCGCATTGTCAGCAAATGGTACGGAAACCCCGAAAGCGCTGAAGCTTTCCCGCAAGTGTTCGAGGATGCCATAGATGCGTGGAAAACGGGCGAGTTCGAGGCTCAAAGCGTATTTCAGGCCGAAGATCCCAGTGGATCGATCGCAGGTCAAGGCGAACTGGATCCAAATGGGAGGTATCCAGGAAAGCCCGAAAGCGCCTCATCGAGCTCGTCCGAACCACCCGGTGAAAACGAACTCGGCCGCGCAGGCATGCGGATCGATTTATCTCGAATCCTTGGCCAGTAGGTCACGTGCGAAAGTCTTGACGACCCAATGCGTACGGCGATTCACCTGCCCTTCGAACACAACCGTCGCAGGCGGCGCTAGTTTAGACCGGCGCTTCTAGCGGCAGAAATAGGTGGAAAAATCATGTGGTCATTGACTGGAGAAAGGTTGATCACGTCCTGAATTCGCAAGCGATATCTGGCGCCGCAGGCGTCGGCATAGAGATACCTTCCTCTAAGGTGGAGGTTTGCCACCAGAAGATCACGTTGATCATCACGGTCAATTACCGACAATACAAACATTCGAGTCTTTATCCGCTTCAATGAAAATCAGTTTGAATGGAGTTTAGTTAAAGTATTGATAAAATAATGTAGCATATAAAATTCCATATGCGTCTAGCGTGCAGAAAAATAGCGTAAATAGTACTTACTTATGATTCTTCTGTCGGGCTCCTTCCTCCCGAACCCGCCTCGTCGTCACCATGCCCGCTTTCCTTTGAACAGAGATCCACGGGCCAACTACACGTTCACTTTGGCTTTTTCGCTTTCACTCGACGTCGGCGTGCGTCCGATCATACGGCCAACGACCAGTACCAGAATTGCTGCAGCAGCCAGGCAGGCCGCGAGGAAGAACATCGGGGCAATGGTGCTGCCGGTCGAATCCTTTATCCACGGTACGACGTTCTGCGCGATAAATCCGCCCAGGTTTCCGACAGAATTGATTGCCGCCAGACCTGCGGCTGCACCCGCCCCTCGAAGGAATCGTGACGGTAGGCTCCAAAAAACAGGTTGCCCGGCAAAGATGCCCGCTGCCGCAACACAGAGAAAGGCAAACTGAAGCAGATGGTTGGGAATCACGGCGGACAGAACCAGGCAAACGGCGCCGACAACCGCTGGTACCACGATATAGGGCGTCTTCGACGACGCTTTGTCTGCGGCTGACGGCACCGCATAGAGCGCGATTGCAACCAGCACCCATGGGATGATGTTGAGAAAGCCGTTGGCCGTATTGCTGACCCCAAAGCTCTTGACGATGGTCGGAAGCCAATAGCTGAGACCGTATGCAGCTAGGGGAAACCCGATATAGCAGATCGCCATCAAGAGAACCCGCGGATTGACGAGCGCCTTGAAGCCATCGCTGGCGGTCGCCTCCATGCCAGCGTTCTCCAAAGCAAGGCGGTCCTTCAGCCAGGTCTTTTCCTTGGAATTCAGAAACGTCGCACTTTCAGGCCGATCTGAGAGGTAGATCAATGTAACGAAGCCCGCGACAACAGCGGGAATTCCCGTCACCAGGAAGACCCACTGCCAGCCTGCATGACCATAGAGACCATCCAGATCGAGCAACATACCGCCCAGTGGCGCGCCCACGGCATTCGCGAGAGCGCTGAAAATCATGAACAAGCCGACCATCCTTCCACGATAGGCGGACGGATACCAGAGCGTCAGCAGATACAGGACACCGGGAAAGAAGCCCGCTTCGCATGCCCCCAGCAAGAAACGGAGGATGTAGAACATCGTCGCATTCTGCGTGTAGGCGAGCGCTATCGTAACCGCACCCCACGACACCAGGATTCGCGCGAACCATTTGCTGGCCCCAAACCGGTCCAATAGAAGATTGCTTGGTACTTCAAATATGAAATAGCCGATGAAAAACAGCGAGGCGCCAAGACCGTAGGCGTATTCACTCATGCCGAGGGCGTCGACCATGTCTAGCTTGGCGAAACTGACGTTCTGGCGGTCGATGTATGCGATTAGGTAGAGGATGCCGAGAAACGGCATTAGTCGCCATGTAATTCTGGAAATGAGTTCTTTTTCGACAATCACGGTCATTGCCCTCCGTATGCATTCCAATGACTGAGATAGGGCGTTAGTGCACTAATCAACCTCCACGTGAGTTCGCGCGAACTGAACTGAAGTTCGCTTCGAGGAACTCAAAGGAGGTAAACGACCCCGTCGCCGGTGCGACGGGCAGGTGTCGGGGCGATCAACGTCGAGAGAGGGGTATAATGCCCTTAATCGAATGTTCGACGCGATGGCGAAAGAAATTGGCCTCATCTTTCGCTTCACGCCAAGCGACATGACTGTATTGCCCCCCGAATGCGATCCGATCTATCGCCCACGAGCAAGCCAGGATACCGAACAGGAAGAGTAAGCCCCGCATGCGGATACGTTAGTCGCCGTCTATTTAGAAATGCCTAACGCAGGCTCGGCCCAGCGTCTGGGATTGGTGAGCTTTGGAAATCCTGCATTGCACGACCCGGCGGCCATAGCCGAAGTCCCGATCGATCCTCCCGGTTGGATCTATAGAGAAATTCTGACGACAGCCTCCATGACCTTACCAGGCCGCGCGTAGCGTTGCGCCACTGATGGGGTCAACGCGGGGACCCGGGACGCTGCTACTTCGCCCAACGAAAAGCACATTGTCGCAACATTCGGCGTAATATGAGTCTCGTAAGCCACGAACGAGCGGCATTGGAATTCTCACTTAACCCGGCCTTGGACCTGTGCTTTTCTATGCGGGTATCCGGTCGGGAGCTGACAGGGCCGGCTGTCGGGGGAATGGAGGGGAAGCTTTGGAACGAAGGCTAGCCGCAATCCTAGTTGCCGATGTCGTCGGATTTTCACGACTTGTCGAAGCCGATGAACGCAATACGATTGCGGTTCTGATAAATTTACAGACCTCGGTGTTTCGTCCACTGATTGCAAGACATGCCGGCCGGCTGGTCAAATTGATGGGCGATGGGCTGATCGCCGAGTTCAGCTCGGTGGTTGAGGCTGTCTCGTGCGCAATCGCGATCCAGAACACACTGGCGAATGAACAGGAGCCGGCCGGTTCCGCAAACAGGATCATTCTTCGCATAGGCATCAATCTCGGTGATGTCGTGGTGGACGGTGACGACCTGCTCGGGGATGGTGTCAACGTTGCGGCCCGACTGGAGCAGTTGTGCCAGCCAGGTGATCTTCTGATTTCGGGGGCAGCCTACGAACAGCTCGCTGGAAAGGTTGACGCGAATTTCGACTACGCTGGTGAGCAGCACCTCAAGAACATCGCGCGGCCAATCAAGGCATACCATTTGCCACTCAGCGGGTCTGCCTACGCTTCACCCGAAACTCCAAAATCGACCGGGCCTGCCATTGCCGTACTTCCATTTGAGAACATGTCCGGTGATCCGGAGCAGGCTTACTTCAGCGACGGAATAACCGAAGACATCATCACGGAATTGGCACGGTTCACCGAGCTCATGGTGATAGCGAGAACCTCGTCATTTGCGCTACGCGGCCGAATGCTCGATTTGCGCGAGGTCGGCAGGACGCTCAGCGCGGGCTATGTCGTAGAAGGGAGTGTAAGGCGCGCTGGCAACCGTGTTCGAATTACGGTCCAGCTCGTCGAGACAGCGAGCGGGACGCACCTATGGGCGGATCGATATGACCGATCCCTTGACGATATTTTTTCCACTCAGGAGGAGATTGCGCAGAGCATCGTCGCCATGGTCGCACAACGCGTCATAGACGACAACGAATTGACGTCACGACGCCGTCGCCCGGAAGACATGCGGGCATATGATCTCTTTCTGCAGGGCAACCGCCTCTCTGACGACTTCAGGCCAGGAGCGCAGGAACGCGCGGAGGCGCTTTTCGAGCGTGCCGCTAAAATTGATCCGACGTTTGCCAGAGCCCATACAGGCCTCGCCTACATATACCTCAACCGCGCGTCGGACGGTGCTATTGGCATTCCAAGGCAAGAGGATGAGAACAGGATCAAAGCACTGCGTTCAGCCGAGATGGCTTTTGCCCTCGATCCGAGCGATCCGCGGGTTCAGTCCACACTGGGATACATTTGCTTGACGTGGCGAGACTTCAAACGAGCTGAACATCATCTTGGCCTTGCGAAGTCAATGAACCCCAACGATGCTACCATCCTGATAATGTGGGCATGGATGCAAGGAGCGATTGGGCGGGCTGAGGAGGGCTTGGCCGGTGCGGAGATCGCGTATCGACTGAACCCGTTATATCCCAGTTGGTACAACTATTATAAATCCCGCCTCCTCTTCCAAACAGGGCGATACAGCGAGGCGGCCGTCCTTCTCGAACAGCGAACATTCGCCACGCCGGAAAGGGAGCCGCGAGACATGGCGTGGCGCGCGGCCGCCTACGCTCACCTCAACCGGATCGAGGATGCAGAGAAATGCGGCCGGGTCTTCCTCGATGCTGTCAACAGGCGATGGTGCGGAGATGCGACCGCGGGTCCGGTTGACTATGTAAACTGGCTTGTAGATGTTTCATACCTCAGAGAAGAAAAGGACGTTGATCGGCTGCGCCAAGGATTGAGGCTTGCTGGTCTACCCGCGTGAGGGGCAACGCGCGAACTCGCTGCCATGCCATCAATGAAAGTTCCTCGCCTTCAGCTTCAAGGTATCGATATGCAGGTCCGGGACGAAAATGTCCCTCGGCTTGGCCGCCGCCGCATCACGTGAGTCCGGGCTGCCTGGCGAACCATGCGCAAATTCATCGCCCCTACCTGTCGGCAACTTGAAGTCCAGATCGCGATCAGTCAGCTCGGCTAATTCACCGGACAGGTCGAAAAGCTGCTGCGCGACAAGATGTGCGACCTCTCCCTCGCGCTGAACGCGGCCGTTTATCGCCATCATCGACGATCCGAGGACGATCCGACGCCGGCGTTCGAACAGGCTTGGCCAGACGACGAGATTGGCCGGCCCAGTCTCATCCTCGATGGTGATGAACATCACGCCTTTCGCTGAGCCAGGCTTTTGTCTTACAAGGACGAGACCTGCCGTCATCAACCATCGACCGTCACGAGCGTTCATGGCTTCGGCACAAGTGACGATGCGGCGTGCCGTCAGCTCCTTTCTGAGGAAGGCAATCGGATGGTCGCGCAGTGTTAGTCCGACATGACTGTAATCTGCGACAACGTTATGACCCGCGGTCATCTGTCGGAGTGCGACCTCAGGCTCCTGCTGCTCGGTGATCGCACGTGCTTCACGTTCGGAAGCGGCGGCGAACAGAGGAAGAGGTTCGTCACGCAGGGCCTTGATGGCCCAGATCGCATCCCGGCGCTGGAGCTTCAGCGACGGCAGGAATGCATCGGCTTCGGCAAGTTGTACGAGCGCTTCGGTTGGGACATGCGATCGCCGCCAAACATCGTCGACCGTTTCGAAGGATGCGTTCATCCTGGCAGCGACGATCCGGGCAGAATCCGCTACGGCCAGTCCCTTCACCAAGCGCATTCCGAGGCGGACCGCATGGCGATTGGTTCTTTCGATAAGCTCGAGCGTACAATCCCAGCGCGACTGGTTGATGCAGACGGGCCGGACTTCAATTCCATGGGCACGCGCATCCTGGACGATCTGGGCAGGTGCGTAGAAGCCCATCGGCTGCGAGTTCAGCAGAGCGGTGCAGAAGACGTCGGGGAAATGGCGCTTCACATAGTTCGAGGCATAGGCGATCAGCGCGAAGGAGGCAGCATGGCTTTCCGGGAAGCCGTATGAACCGAATCCTTCGAGCTGGCTGAACGTCTTCTCCGCAAACTCGGCCGAGTATCCGTTCTTGATCATCCCCGAGACCAGCTTCTCCTTGAAGCGACTGACGCCGCCGGTGAACTTGAATGTGGCCATCGACTTGCGGAGCTGGTCGGCTTCGCCGCCTGTAAAGCCAGCGCAGACCATCGCAACCTTCATGGCTGACTCCTGGAAGAGTGGCACCCCCAGCGTCTTTCCGAGAACGGCTTCCAGTTCCGGTGTCGGGTACTCGACGGGCTCCTTGCCCTCCCGGCGTCGGAGGTAGGGATGGACCATGTCGCCCTGAATCGGACCCGGGCGGACGATAGCCACTTGGATGACAAGATCGTAGAAGGTCCTCGGCTTCATGCGCGGAAGCATGGCCATCTGTGCACGTGACTCGATCTGGAATGTTCCGAGTGTGTCCGCCTTGCGGATCATCGCATAGGTCGCCTTGTCTTCCTGGGGGATTCCCGCGAGGTCGAGGTCCTCGCCTTTGTGCTCGCGAAGCAGATCGAAGGCCTTGGACATGCAGGTCAGCATGCCGAGCGCCAGAACATCTACTTTCATGAACTTTAGAGCCTCTATGTCGTCCTTGTCCCATTCGATCACCTGACGGTCGGCCATGGATGCCGGCTCGATGGGAACGAGATCGTCGAGTCGGTCATGGGTCAGCACGAAGCCGCCCGGATGCTGACCGAGATGACGGGGCGCGCCCATCAGTTGCTGGGCGAGCTTGAGCGTCAGAGCAAGCCGCCGGTCCTCAGGATTAAGGCCCTGTTCCCGCAGGCTCCGGTCGCTTGCCAGTTCATCCGACCAAGACCACATGCCTGCCGATAGCGCCTTGATGATATCCTCCGGCAACCCGAGCGCCTTGCCGACGTCGCGGATTGCACCCTTGGCTCGGTACCGCGTTACGGTCGAACAGAGGGCCGCCTTGTCGTGACCGTAGGTCGTGTAAATCCACTGGATGATCTCCTCGCGGCGCTCGTGTTCGAAGTCGACGTCGATATCTGGCGGTTCGTCGCGCTCCTGGCTCACAAAACGCTCGAACAGGAGATCGTTGGTCTCGGGATCGATCGAGGTGATCCCCAAGATGTAGCAGACGGCCGAATTTGCCGCCGATCCCCTGCCCTGGCAAAGAATACCCTTTGAGCGCGCGAAACGAACAATGCTGAACACTGTCAGAAAGTACGGCGCGTACTTCATCGTGCGGATCAGGTCCAGCTCGTGTTTTATGGCCCTGAGAACTTTCTGGGGCAAGCCTTCCGGATATCGGATTGGGATGCATTCGCGGACGTAATGCTCGAGCGACTGCTGCGCGTCCATGCCCATTACGACCGCTTCTTCGGGATATTGGTAGCTCAGCTCTTCAAGAGAAAACCCGCAGCGTTCGACAATCTCCATCGTCCGCGCCAGCGCCTCGCGGTAGCGTGGGAACAGGCGCTCCATCTCCTCGGGCGGCTTGAGGTATCTGTCGGCATGCCGTTCGCGCTCGAAGCCGACCTCATCGATCGTGGTGTTTTTGCGAATGCAAGTGACGACATCCTGCAGCTGGCGGCGGCCGGGCTCGTGGAACAGGACATCATTGGTGACGACGGTTTTTACACGGTGACGCGCAGCCATCTTCGAAATCTCGTGAAGCCGCATCTGGTCGTTCGGTCGGCGCCTCAGGCAGAGAGACACATAGGCCCGATTGCCGAATACCTCTGCCACCTTGCGAAGCTGGGCAGCGCAGTTCGCGTCCGGCAGATCGGGTAACAGGATGGCCAAAAGTCCTTCTGAATAAGCAACGACATCATCGAGCCCCAGGATGCACTTGCCCTTTCCGCCCCGGCTCTTGCCAAGTGTGAGCAGCCTGGTCAGCCGCGAGTACGCGTTGCGATTGGTTGGATAGACAAGGATCGACATCCCGTCCTGCAGATCGAGCCGACATCCGACAACAAGGCGCACGCCTGTCGCGCGCGATGCCTCGAGTGCCCGGATAATCCCGGCAAGGCTGTTGCGGTCAGCAACGCCAATCGCCTCGATGCCAAGTGCCTTTGCTGTGGCAAACAGCTCGTCGGCGCTGCTTGCGCCACGCAGGAAACTGAAATGGGTCGTGACTTGGAGCTCGGCGTATCTCATCCGAATATTCCGTGCATGAACCATCGATGGGATCCTGTCTCGGAGTCGACCCCGTCACCCGACCTGAATACCCAGAAACGCTCGCCGCCTTCGTCCTCGACAACAAAGTAGTCGCGCACTGCCTCTAGTTCGCTGTCGCGCTTCCACCACTCGCCGAAAACGCGTTCAGGACCATCAGCGCGTTTGACCTTTCGTCGTTTGCCACGCCAAGTGATGCTCGCAGGCGGATGATCAGGCAGGAGTGCGATAGCTTCGATCTGCTCTGGGCCGGCGAGCAATCGCACAGGCCGGGGCCAGTGGTGCGCCCACGTTTCCGCGACATCTGGAGCGGCAGCTGCGATCCGCAGTACACTGCGCTCGGGAACATCTGAGGCGACCGGCGCGACCCGGTAGACCCGTTGCCCTCTATTGCCGAACACGTCGATCAGCGGCGTGATGTCATCGTCCTGCTGCTCTATCAGGTCAGAGGATCGCTGCTCCTGCTCAAGCGACTGTGTCATAACCGCAGCCAACGTCATCTTCTCGATTCCAAACCCCGGTTCGATTTTTTCAGTACGATCTCGAAATAGCTTCGACAGCCAGGCAACGTCGCGAGCAGGTTTGGCGGTTCCTGCACGGATTGCCTGGCGTGTACCGTCAACTTTCTCAACAATGAGATCCGTTCGCCGCACGCCAAGACCCTTGCGCTCCAGTTCGGCGACGAGCTGCACAACGAGCCGAGCAACATATTTGTTAATGGTTTCCGCGGCACCGATTGGCTCGGCAAAGACCCTGCTGACCTCTATCAGCTCCGGTACCCGGATCGGATCAATCGGCTCGGCGACCCGACCAAAAACCTGATCCAGGCGACGTCCAAGTTCCGGACCGAAGCGAAGGGTCAGTGGTGCTCGGGGCGTTGCTGATAACTCCCCAATCGACTTGAAACCGAGAATATTGAGATCGCTAACGATCTTGGCCGGAAGCCTGAGCAATGAAAGAGGAAGGTGTTCGACGGCCCCGACCGTCTGTCCAATCGGAACTATGACCGTCCCCGTTCGGATCGCGCGAGCACAAGCGTGTGCCGCTCCCCACGTGTCGGCCACAGCAACCCGCGCTGTCAGTCCTTTCCCATGGAACCGGTTGGCTATTCCGGTCAACATCGGCAGCTCCCCACCCTGAAGATGGTCAGCACCTTCCGTGTCCATAACAATGCCATCGGGCTCATCAACAGCGACGATTGGAGAATACTGGCTGAGTGCCCAAAGCGTGATCCTTGCGAGAGCTGCTGCGTCGGCCGCCGGATCGGCGTCGATCAGCATCAAGCCCCTGAAGATGGCTTGGGCTTTCGCCGCCGCCATCCCAACACGGACTCCCGCTTTCCTTGCCGCAGCGTCGGCCGCCGAGACCCATCGCTTTGGGCCGCTCTTTGCGATTACGGCAACGGGTTGCTCAACGGGGATAGAAGGGTCGTTGCGACGTATTCGATCCGTCGCCAACTCCGGCAGATAGATGGATACGACCCTGGACATCACACGCTCCTACGAAAAACTCAGCGCACTCACCTGCTTTCACCCGGATCAGTTCCAGAAACCATCTCGGCCTTGCCACACCCCGAACCGGAAGCTCCTCCGACGGCACGACGCTCACCCGCCACCTGGTCGCTGACGCGGACGGTTGGCCGAGGTCGGAGGCCTCCGCCTGTCGCCGCCAGCGTCGAACGACCGGACCCATGGTTCCCGTTTTTCGGCGGAAAGCTGCAGCCTGCGGGAGGCTGTCATCGGCAATCGGACAAGTTCGGCCGACCGCTCCGAGACCGCGAACGAAAGGGTCTCCTCCATGGAAGCAAGCACGTGTTCCTCCTTGTCGCCTCGACGAAGACGACGCGGTCCGGCTGAAGGCCAGCCTGAGCCAAAGCCGGAAAGAGGTCCGGCCTCGTCAGGCACCAGATGACCTTGCCCTTGGTACGCGCGGCTATCCCGGCGGCAAACAAAGCGGCTGCCGCGCCGTCGGACGGTGCCCGATCCTCCGCCAGCGAACTCATGCACCGCACCGAAAGACAGTCCGCCTCCAGGCAGGTGCTCATCGATCTCGTGAACACCGAACGGCAGAACCTGATTGCGACGCACTAAGCCACCTTCGAGGTGCGCGATACGCTCCCGAAGTTCGGTGATGACAGGATTTGCGCCTGGTTGCGCCATCTGTAGCCTTCGTCAATTCAAGGGTTCCATCTCGTTCAAAAGCGAGTATGTTCTACATTTGTTCCTTTCCGGATTTTGAGTCAACGGGCGCGTTTCAGGTGCATTTTGAACCAACAAGCCATCCACAGCAGCGCGGTGCGACGATCCATGAGGGAATTCAATGCGCTAGCAAACGCTGGTCCACAGGGCGTACAATATCTTCCGGATGAGAAAAAATTTCTGCGATGAACCAACGCTGCGAGATTACCGAGGCTCTGTCGTCACCCTCGAATGCGCTGCGTGTGAGAGAGCGAGCGATCTCGACCGGAAGGCCCTCGTCAGACAATATGGAGCGAGCCTGTCCTTCCGGCAGCTCCGGCGGCGGCTTGCCGTTGGCTGTTCGCGAATGAATGGCGTGGATGGCATCGACCGTTGTCAGGCCCGGTTTCCTTGCCTGGTCCGTACTACAGAGACGCCCGATGAGTGATCCCGCTGCAAATCTGTCAATCGAGCGCCCACGCAAGATCATCCACATCGACATGGACGCCTTTTATGCGTCCGTCGAGCAGCGCGACAACCCTGACCTTCGCGGTCGTCCCGTCGCAGTCGGTGGTTCCGAGGCGCGCGGCGTGGTGGCGGCGGCCAGCTACGAGGCCCGTAAGTTCGGCGTCCATTCTGCAATGCCTTCAGTTACGGCAAAGCGCAAATGCCCCGACCTGATTTTCGTGAAGCCGCGCTTTGACGTCTACAAGGCTGTTTCAGCTCAGATCAGGGAAATCTTCGCCGAATACACCCCAATGATCGAACCGCTGTCGCTCGACGAGGCCTATCTTGATGTCACCGAGAACCTGAAGGGCATGGAGATCGCGACCGAGATCGCGCTTGAAATCCGGGCGAAGATCAAGGCGACAACCAACCTCAACGCATCGGCGGGAATCTCCTACAACAAGTTCCTGGCCAAGATGGCGAGTGACCTCAACAAACCAAATGGCCAGGCGGTCATCACGCCGAAGAACGGACCAGCCTTTGTGGCGGCGCTGCCTGTCAAGAAGTTTCACGGCATCGGTCCGGCGACTGCGGAGAAGATGCATCGTTTCGGTATCGAAACTGGAGCCGATCTAAGAGAGAGGGATCTCGAGTTTCTCGTTCGGCATTTCGGCAAGTCCGGGCCGTATTTTTACGGCATCGCGCGTGGGATCGATGATCGTCAGGTAAAGCCAAACAGGGTCCGAAAATCTATCGGAGCGGAAGACACGTTCACTGTGGATATTCACACCTACGAGCCTGCCCTGGAAGGATTGAAGCCCCTGATTGCGAAGGTCTGGCACTACTGCGAGGCAAATCGGATTACCGGCAAGACCGTGACGCTCAAGGTTAAGTACGCCGACTTCATGCAGATCACCCGCGCAAGGACGATTGGCCATGGTTTCCGATCGAAAGAGGAAATCGAGGAATCCATTTGCGTGCTGCTGGGAGCCGTCTTTCCTATCAGCAAGGGAATACGGCTGCTCGGCGTGACAATCTCCTCGCTCGAGCATCTGGCCGACACGTGCGTTGAACAACTGGCCCTGCGTCTATGATGGGCAGCGGCTTGAAAATCAGTTTCGCCCCCGCGTCGCTACCACGCGGTACGAGCCGTACCCAACGCGAACGAATTCATCGACTGTACGTGGGCGACGTGCGGTTTCACCGTCACAACGCAGTTCCCCGGGTAGCTAAGCTTATGCTGGGCAAGGTGTTTCAGCAATTCCACAACATTACGTTTCTCAGTAAGCGGAAACGAAAAAGTCATCCAAATTCCTCCATTCGGCACGTTTCGGGCGCCATTTAGGACTTGGTTTCTTTCGCTCCGCAACATGAAATATTTAATAACAAAATAAAAATCGATTAGTTTTTTTTGCTCAACTTTTTAAAATCGATTTAAAATCGTCTAGCGCCCGGCTCATCGTCCACACCACGGTCGCGGCGTCTGTGGGCACTTCGTTTCACTACAGACGAAGGGTACAGCGAGCCCCTCGCCCACCAGGATGTTGCTGACATTCCGTCCACCAGCATAAAGAACGGCGCAGGAGCGGCCGTAATTGCATCGATCCGTTCCTTCAGTCCCCGGCTCGCACGCGCAGGAAACCCTCGCAAGCTCGACCGGTCCGGCTGCGACGAGTTCCTTCAGGCGGTCCGTTGCACGGTCGCCGAGTTCCTTCTCAAACGTACAACGGGGGCTGAAGACCTCGGGCGCGTTGTATCCAACGAGCCGTGTGCCGTTGCTCTCGCCTTCTACATGAATTGTATCGCCATCGGTGACCGAAAACGTCGACGAAACAAATTCGGTCCTGGTCGATGAGGACGGCAAACTCACCACAGCAAACTTGCTCCCAGAAAAAAACTGAAGGCTTGCAATCAACGCGAGGACCACAATTGCCGTCAGAAATCGTCTGTCGTTCCAAGTCAGTCGATGCGAACGCCGCTTGGCAAACTTCGAGCGAGGGTACTTCGGCGAGCGAGGATGACGGGGCAACGTCTCCCGAAACTGAAATTGGACCACGTTTGAGTGATCTGCAAGAATCTCGAAGACCTTTCTCCACTGCTTGTCAGTAAGAGTGAACCTGTCCCCACTGCGGTCAATGCGCGTCAGAATATCGGTCAGGAATCTCCGCTGCCAGTCATTGAGATGATGGTCGCGTAGTGCGATCTCGATGTCTCTTTTGAGATTGGATACTGTTTCCATCGTTCACCAATGCCGATTGATGGAGTTTAGCCGCAAACAGCTAAGGGATGCTTTCAGCGGCAGATCGACTTATAGTCAGTCAGCTGTAAGCAGCGCGCATCCAACACAATGCGGACTCTGAACGAATTTGGCCCCCTCTCGCTACGCAGGCTGGAAAGGCCCTGACGCCACTCTCGAGTGGAGTTTCATCGCGCTCATCAAATCGACCAGGAAAAAAGGGGCCACGCAATAGTACCGTGGCCCATAAGTTGTGAAGGTCGAAACCTCCAGAGGGGAACAGCTGCTGCGCGGAACTGGGAGGAGAAGCCGCTATATGCATCAGCTGCCACCGTTATGATCGTTTTTTGACCAATTGGAAAACATTTTTTGTGCAACGCAGCCATGCAAATGTGGATACTTGCAGCAAACCGCGCCGATACCTCCGCGCTGTTCCTCCATTGGTCGTTCCGTTTCGCTGAGTTCAGCGCCTTAATGACCGGACACTTTGTCCGACACAACTTCGTTTCGACGCCTAGCCGCTTCGTGGTGCCTTGAAAGTCCGAGCCAAATGGCTGACCTTCGGTCCCCAGAAAAGGGAGGCGACTACCGCATGTGTAATCTCTACCGCATGGATGATCGCGACTGGGTCAACAAATGGGCGCAGGACGTTGAGAGCCTGATCAACCTGATGCCCGCCTATCAGATCAACCCGGATCAATGGGCACCCGTCATCCGAAACACCTCCGACGGTAGGAAACAGCTCGCGAACTGCCGATGGGGCCTGCCCTCTCCGATCTACTTGCAGAGGAAGGCAGCCGAAACCCGCGCTGAGAAGCTTCGAAAAAAGGGCCTTCCAGTGGACATGGACGAACTCCTGCGGATGGAGCCGGACAGCGGCGTTACCAACATTCGTAATCTGACTTTACCCCATTGGAAGCGATGGTTCGGCGTTGAATGCCGATGTCTCGTGCCCGTGACGGCCTTTGCTGAGCCAGACCCGGCGAGCAAGGAAGAAGGCGGCAGGACACCAAACGCGTGGTTTTCTGCAAGACCCGACAAGGCGGTCATGTTCTTCGCTGGCCTCTGGGTGAGACAATGGAAGAGCGTCCGCAAGATCAAGGATGGGCTGACGACTGATGATCTCTACGCAATTCTGACAACGGAGCCGAACGACATCGTCCGGAATGTGCACGAGAAGGCGATGCCGGTTCTTCTGCAGACTGCTGAGGAGATCGAAATCTGGATGCGCGCACACTGGGAGGAAGCCAGACACCTGGCCCGGCCGCTACCAAACGACCGCATCGTGATCACGTCACGGGAGCCCTACGGGTCCACGATTGTAAGCAAGGCCGGCGAGCCGCTTCCCGAACCGATGGTGCTTTAGAAGATCTCTGATCGCGGGAGACACTGACCACTTCATAAAGTGTTGGAGCGCCTCTCATGTGCAGGTGCTGCGCAAGGCAGATTGGGAAGTAGAACCAACGTCTAATTGTCCCGCGCCGAAAATGGAGCAGGAATACCAACCTGATCCGTGCGCTAGGGAGCGGACAAGCGGACATCGATCGCGATAAGTTGTCGTCGGCAACACAAAGGCCGACGAGGATACTAACGCTCTGGGAGGAGCTGATGAGTGCATCAGCATTTGCGCGGCATGCCAACTTAATCCAAGAGGCGATCGGCTCGAACGCTGCGGCCAGGTCCGCACTTGTCGCATCCTGGTGCAGATCGGCAGACCTTCACCGGCTCGACCCGACCGAAAGCAATCGACCGAAACGACTGACGGATTTGGAGTTGCGCTTTGCTCGCCAGAAAATCGAACCGCTGATCCGGGCTGCCTGCATTAGCCTTGATCGACTGTACCATGCGGTTGGGGGCATTGGCTGCTGTGTTCTTCTCGCCGACCGCGACGGCATCCCGGTTGAGCGGCGTGGCGCCGTCGCCGACGACGAGACATTCAGGGAATGGGGGCTTTGGACGGGAACTGTCTGGAGCGAAGAAAGCGAGGGGACAAACGGAATCGGCACGTGCTTGGTAGAGCAGCGCGCTGTGACCATCCACCGAGATCAACATTTTTACTCCCGCAATACGCTTCTGTCCTGCACGACCGCGCCGATTTTCGATCACGAGGGCAAGCTTGCCGCCGCATTGGACGTGTCCTCTTGCCGCGCGGATTTGACGGAGGGCTTCGTCAATTTAATCACAATGGCCGTTGGCGACGCGGCGCGAAGGATCGAGGCGGAGAACTTCCGTATCGCCTTTCCTGAAGCACGCATCATTGTCGCTTCGACAAACGAAAAGATGCCAAACCCTCTTCTCGCTGTCGACAGCAATGATTTGGTGATCGGCGCGACCCGATCTGCACGCATCGCATTCGGAATCACGTCGGAATCGCTGATGCGGTCCCTTCCAGCCGCTGATCTTCTGGGGGATGAACCTGGCTATGCCGGAAATTTGCGGCAGGCCGAGCGCACCGTCCTGGAGCGCACGCTCGCCAATACCGGCGGCAATGTAACGGCGGCGGCCGAAATCCTCGGGATTTCACGGGCTACGCTTTACCGAAAGCTCGGCAAATTTGGTCTGCGGGGCGCTCAATAGGAGTTTTGCAGGCCACAGTGTCTCAACCTTGAGACACTGTGGCCTGCCGAACTGCCGCGCGCGGGCTGACATTCCGTCGAAAGCGAAAAACACTTCCACAAGGCGTCGCGCAGGGCGGCGCATTTTGGGAGGAAAGCATGAACAAGGTCGAATTCCATCGCACGGCCAAGGTGCCGTTTGCCAAGAGGTACGACAATTTCATCGGCGGCAAGTGGACGCCCGCGAAATCAGGCAGGTACTTCGACAACACCTCTCCGGTCAACGGCCGGGTCCTTTGCGAGATCGCCCGTTCGGAAGCTGTGGATGTCGAGGCCGCTCTTGACGCGGCCCATGGCGCCAAGGACGCCTGGGGCAAAACCAGCGCCGCAGAGCGGGCGCGGCTGCTCAACCGCATAGCCGACAAAATGGAAGAGAACCTCGGCACACTGGCGCTCGCGGAAACCTGGGACAACGGCAAGCCGATCCGTGAGTCAACCGCGGCCGACATTCCGCTCGCCATCGATCATTTCCGCTATTTCGCCGGAGCCATCCGCGCGCAGGAAGGTTCAATCGCCCAGATCGACGATGATACGGTCGCCTACCATTTCCACGAGCCTCTGGGGGTCGTCGGCCAGATCATTCCCTGGAACTTTCCGATCCTCATGGCCGTGTGGAAGCTGGCACCTGCACTGGCTGCTGGCAATTGCGTCGTTCTCAAACCTGCCGAACAGACGCCGGCATCGATCCATGTGCTGCTCGAACTGATCAGCGACATCCTGCCGCCAGGTGTTCTCAACGTCGTCAATGGATTTGGCCTCGAGGCAGGCAAGCCGCTCGCCTCGAACCCGAGGATCGCCAAGATTGCGTTCACCGGGGAGACGACCACCGGACGCTTGATCATGCAGTACGCCTCGCAGAACCTGATCCCCGTTACGCTGGAGCTCGGCGGGAAGAGCCCGAACATCTTCTTCTCGGATGTGGCAGACGAAGACGACGATTTCTTCGATAAGGCAATTGAAGGCTTCGTCATGTTCGCCCTTAATCAGGGCGAGGTCTGCACGTGCCCCAGCCGCGCCTTGGTTCACGAGAAGATTTATGACCGCTTCATGGAAAGGGCATTGAAAAGGGTCGAAGCGATTGTTCAAGGTGATCCGCTCGACCCTGCGACCATGATCGGAGCCCAGGCCTCCAGCGAGCAGTTGGAGAAAATTCTCGCCTACCTCGACATCGGAAAGAAGGAAGGCGCTGAGGTCCTGATCGGGGGTGAGCGCAACGAACTCGCCGGAGACCTCGCCGGCGGTTTCTACGTCAAACCGACTGTCTTCAGGGGCACGAACAAAATGCGCGTCTTTCAGGAGGAGATATTCGGGCCCGTGGTTTCCGTCGCAACGTTCAAGGACGATACCGAGGCCCTTTCAATCGCAAACGACACCTTGTACGGCCTCGGTGCCGGCGTGTGGACCCGAGACGGCACGCGCGCCTATCGGTTTGGCCGCGCAATCCAGGCAGGCCGCGTCTGGACCAATTGCTATCATGCCTATCCTGCCCACGCGGCCTTCGGGGGCTACAAACAATCCGGCATCGGGCGCGAGACCCATAAGATGATGCTCGACCACTACCAGCAGACGAAGAACATGTTGGTGAGCTACAGCCCGAAAAAGCTTGGCTTCTTCTGATAACCTCCCAAGCGCATGCGGTGTGGCCATCCCGGCCACACCGCCCCATCCCCGGAGGTCACCATGCAGGACAAAGTCTTTCTCGGAAGAGTAAGCGCGACGCCGGCGGCGATAACGCTTCTGGACGAAATCATCACCGACCATGGACCGGTCCTGTTTCACCAGTCGGGTGGCTGTTGCGACGGGTCTTCGCCCATGTGTTATCCCTGCGATGATTTCATGGTCGGCGATCGCGATGTCCTTCTCGGCACCGTTGATGACACGCCGGTCTACATTAGCGCATCCCAATACGAGGCCTGGAAGCACACTGAGTTGACCATCGACGTCGTCCCGGGCCGGGGCGGGATGTTCTCCCTCGACAATGGCCGCGAGCAGCGCTTCCTGATCCGCTCCGCGATTTGCAAGGTGTCATCCCAACCGCTTTCGTAGAGACCACACGGGCTCCCAATTGCGATGCTTCAGCTGCTGAGCCGGATCAAGGCACGGACAAATGGCAGGTAGGCTTCCGCGGGGCGGCAACACAGTGGTGCGCCAGGGCCTTGCAATCACACGTGCAGGTTACGATTGAAGTCGTTCTTGAAGAAGGAGCTGGCCAATCGACGACCTCGATGTGGAACAATTGCCACACTGGCGCGCGAACACCTTCTGCTGCAGGAAGAATGGCGAGCGTTTGCTTTTCCTTTTTTAGGAATGTCCCATAACCTGCATGTGCCCAAATGGGCGGAAACGTCGCCAATGCCTGTCGAAGGCAATAGCAGAGCATTGGCGGCGTTTCGTTCGGTTGGCATTCTGTTCGCATTTGAGCGGATTCGACCGGCGCGGATCCTATTTTCGCAGCGTCGCTAGATAGTGCTCGAGTGCCTTGATCGCCTTGTCCCGGTCCGCGCCTTTCAGCGCCGAGCCGATATCCCACTGCAGGTCGCCCTCGCTGTTCGAAAACACATCCTTCATTGCTTCTTGGGCGGTTCGAGCGCCGATCACACGGTAGGTCTTGATGGGATAGGCGAAGCCCTTGACGGTCAACGGAGGCAGTTCCTCGGCCTCGATTTCGTCCTTGACCAAAGCGTAGGTCTCGCCCGCCAGCAATATGCCGCCGAGGTCGGCATGGCTCTGCAGTCTCGAAGCGAGGTTCACCTCGCCGCCGATGATGGTATAGTCCATCCGATCCTCGCTGCCGAAATTGCCCACGGTGCAATAGCCTGTATTGATGCCGATGCGCAGATGGAACGGCAGGGCAAAGCCGGCTCCTGCCCATTCCGCGCGCAACTCCTGCATCCTGCTCTGCATGGCGATCGCCATTCTGACGCAGGCGACGGCGTCTTCCCTGGTGCCCCTGGTTTCGGGATCGCCGAAGAACACCAGGATTGCATCGCCGATGAACTTGTCGATCGTCGCACCGTACGTCAGAGCCAGCTTCGCCATCTCGGTCAGATAGTGATTGAGCAGATCGGTCAGTTCTTCGGACTCGAGCTTGTCGGTCGTCGCCGTGAAGTCGGCGATGTCTGAGAAGAAGACGGTCAGCTTCTTTCGGGTGGACGAAATCTCGACGTTCTGCCTACCGGAGAAGATCGAGGCGAAGACCTGTGGCGAGAGATATTTCGACAGCTTGCTCGAGACCGCTTCCAGCGCGCGGTTCTGCTCGCCGATCCGTCTGCTCGCTTCCTCCGCTTCGCTCTTGGCAGCTTCCGTGGCCGTGTGCAGCCGCGCGTTTTCCAGCGCAATCGAGGCAAGTTGCCCGAAACGGTTGAGAAGCTCGACCTCTTCCGTGCCGAACTCGAGGGCCGAGGCGTCGTCGTAGGCGATGCCGAGGACACCAACCACCCTGTTGTCGGATTTGAGTGGCACGGCCATGATCGCCCTGATTGTCACATCGAGCTGGGCGGCGGCCGCCGCCCTCCCCGGCCAGGTCGGGTATTCGTTGATGACAAGCGCCTCGCGCGTATGCCAGACCGTGCCCGCCACGCCTTCCTTGCTCTCCAGCTGCTGACCCGCGGCCTGCCCCGCATAGACACCGACGCCGACCATGCGCTGAAGCGTCTCTCCGGCTTCGTCGACAAGATAGACGTATCCATGTTGCGTGCCGAGCAGACCTGCCGCGCGCATCGTCAAATCCGACAGGAGTCCGGTCAGGTCCAATCTCGCAATCAGGCCGAGCGACGTATCGTGAAGGGCGCCCAGATATTCGCTCTGCCGGCGAAATTGCAATGCCAGCTGCTCCTGTTCCCTGCGGCGGTTCTCGAGGTCGCCGAGATTGGAGCCCAACTGCGCCGTCATGTCGTTGAACGTTGTCGCCAGCGTGCCGATCTCATCGCCCGATTCCACCTTCGCGCGCGCGGCAAGATCGCCTTGACGAACCCGGTCGGCAACGCCCGTCAAGCGCTGGATCGGCCCAGCGATGCTTTCCCGGAAGATCAGTCCCAGGATCAGGCCGAGAATGGCGGCGGCCACACCACCTAGGAGGATAATGCGCTGGGCCTTCTGGAGCTGGTCGCGGCCGCCACCGAGATCCGCCTGCAGCCGTTGTTGCTCCTCATTGGCGATCTCGTCCAGAATTCCAAGCATGCCTTCGGCAAGGGGCACGGCCTGCGTGCGGAAGATATAGAGATCCTCACGTGCGTGTTCGCCTTCGACTGCTGTAAACATCTGCGCGGGAAACTGCAGGAAGACCGCCCGCGTCTTCGACAGCTTGTCGATCAATATTTCCTGGTTCGGCGTCAGCGCGACGGTTGCGTCGGTAATGCTCTTCCAAGCTGCATCGTTGATGGTGAGGTTAGCTTCGTATTCGTATTTGAAGCCGTCTCGCCTGGTGGTCACATAGCCCCGCAGCCCTGCAACCATCGCATAGAAGGAGCTCTGGAAGGACGCGAGGTCGGCCAGATAGGCCATGTTCTCGGGCGTCGCGTCTCGCTTCTGCTGCGCCAGGATCAGCGCCGTTGCCGTCCCGACAATCGTGGCGATCATCGGGTTTGCATCCGTCACCAACAGCTTGAGGGCGGGTTCGCGTCGAAGCTGGTCATTGCGTAACTCGAAGAGCTGATCCGTCAGCGGCTGCCAGGAGGCAAGCTTTTCGTGGAGCTCCCCCATCCGCTGTTCGACGTCTGCGGCCGGGTCTGGCCGCGGAGCTGTTCTCTCCTGGAGCAGACGTTCAAGCGACTGCATGTCCCCGAGAAATGCGGCTTTCGCGGAAGCGTAATCGTCGCGGTAGCTCTCCTCGCCGAGCGCAAGATAGCCGCGAACGGCGCTCAGCATCCGTAGCAAATCGGCTTGCGCCCGCGCTGAGGCGACCGCGCTCGGGGCACTCAGGTTGGTCGTTCTGTTGATGCTTCTGACTGCATCGAGGCTGCCCAGATAGTTCAAGCCGACAACGAGCAGCGTCAGCGCCGCCAGAATGCCAAATCCGACCGTGAGCTTGCCGCCGATGTTCAGGTTTCTGAGAACGGGTGAAGCTGCGCGCACGAGCGCATACAGTGGGGCGACATAGAATGGGCGATTTCTTGCGACCACAGGCTCCTCGTGCTCCATGCCTTCAGCTTCGGCCCCTCATGGCTTGCGCTGCCAGTCCGCGATGTTCCACGTCTCGGAATCCCATGGCGTGGGATTGAATCCGACGATGTCGTTGCGAAGGCCGGGGACGTTTGCCCACTCGACAATGGGAATGACCGCGGAGTGAGCAATCAGCAGGTCGTTCATCGCTACGAACAGGCCAATCCGCTTTTCCGGATCGATCTCCGTTTCCGATGCGTGGAACAGCGCATCGTACTTGTCGCTGCAATAGCGGGACTCGTTCAGCCCCGACCAGTTGTTGCTTTTCTGAGCGGCCTGCGCGCAGGTCCACTTGACCATATAGCTTCCCGGATCGGGGCTCTTGTTGCCGGTCGCGAATTCCTCAAGATCCGCGTAAAAATGCTGGCTGGTATTAAGGATATCCGGTGAAGGCGAGAAGAAGACACTCGAATCGATCTGCTTGTCCTCGACCCTGATGCCGATCGCCGCCAGATCGGCGCCGATGATCGCCTGGGTCTTCTGGCGGACCGGGTTGACCGAGGTCTGGAAAAGAAGGGTCAAGGGAACGCCGTTCCTGTCGCGGATGCCGTCGCCGTTCGTGTCGCGCCAGCCTGCCTCGTCCAAAAGCGCGCGAGCCTTGTCGGGATCGAATTCCCAGGTGGTGTTGGGAGAATTATAGAGAACAGGGGCGACCAGGAGGTTTGCCGTTGGCCGGCCAGTCCTCCCGTAAAGCGCGGCGATCTTGTTGCGGTCGACAGCTTTCGCCAAGGCGAGCCTCACCTTGGCATCGGCAAGGATCGGGTTGGGGAACTGCAGGCTCGCGCGCTCGCCATCCGATGTCTCACGGTTCGGATCGGTGAAATTCAGCATGAGGCGCTCGACGTAGGAGCTAAAGTAGAGTGCCACCTTGCCTATCTGCTTCGCCTCAAGCTCCTGCAATTCGGCATCGCCGATCTGCAGGTTCCACGCGTAGTCGACGACGCCCGTGCCGAGCACGGCCTTGGCGGCCGTCTTCGCATCGCCGCCACCCTGCAAGGTCACTTCGTCAAATCCCAAACGCGCCCGGTCGCGGTATTCAGGATTGGGCTCGTAGATGATCTTGACGGTGTTGACGACATCGTCGCCGATCAGCAGGACGTCCTCCGTACGGAACTCCTTGAGGCGATACGGCCCGGTCCCGACGGGGGCCAGGTTGGGAGGCGCGTCAACCGCGGCCTTGTTGTTGTAGGGGGCAAATATATGCTCCGGCAGGATCGTTCCCTGTATACCGACGAAGGGGAGCGCCCAGGCGGGATCGACATCCTTGAACGTTACCTTGACGGTCAGGTCGTCGAGTGCTTCGACCTTGTCGACCGACTTGTAGGTTCCGATACTTGAGGAGCCCACATCCGGATTGGTGATGTAGGCATAGGTGAACACAACGTCCTTGGCGGTGAAGGGGACGCCGTCCGACCATTTGACGTTCGGCTTCAGCTTCCAGGTGACCGACCGCCCGTCGCCCGCGACCTGGCCGTTCGTCAAGGAGGGAATTTCCTCAGCTAGAAACGGTACCAGATGTCCCTCGGCGTCGAAACTCGCCAGCGGTTCATAGACCACGCGGCTCGCAGTCTGATCCTTCACGCCGGGGGCAAGATGCGGGTTGAGGATGCTGGGTGCCTGCCAGAAGAGGAGCCTCAGTGTGCGATCAGCCGAATGGGCAGGGTGTGAGACAACCGCAAACAGCAAGGTTATCACGAGAACGAAAAAGCGTTGCGCTCTACCCATATTTGAACGTGCCTCCGTCATTTGCGATGCCAACCGGCGATGTTCCACGTTTCGGAATCCCAAGGCGTCGGGTCGAAGCCTTCAAGGGAGTTGCTTATTCCGCTGACATCGGCCCAGTGAACCAGAGGAATTGCCGCGAAATCCGAAACGAGCAGATCGTCCATCTTCACGAAGATCTGCCGGCGCTTGGCCGGATCGACCTCGACGGCGGACGCCCGATAGAGCGTGTCGTAATCCTTGTTGCAGTAGCGGGCCCAGTTTGACCCGGACCAGTTATTGGCCTTTTGCGCCGCTTCGCCGCAGGTCCAACCGATCATATAGCTACCGGGATCGGGGCTCTTGTTGCCGTAGGCATATTCTTCCATGTCGGCGTAGAAATGCCGCCGAGAGTTGGTGCTGTCGGGCCCGGAGCCCAGAAAGATGCTGGAGTCGATCATCTTGTTTTCGACCTTGACCCCGATCGTCTCCAGGTCTGCCTTGACGATCTCCTGGGTCTGCTGGCGAACGGAATTGACGGTTGTCTGAAACAGGAAACGCAGCGGCACGCCGTTCTTGTCGCGCACACCGTCGCCGTCGCTGTCTTTCCACCCTGCCGACTCGAGGATCGACTTGGCCTTGTCGGGATCGAACGCCCATTCGCTATTCGGCGAATTGAAGATTGCCGGGGCGACCAGAATGTTGCTGGTCGCACGGCCCGTGCGGCCATAGAGCGCCGCGATCTTCTGTCGGTCGATAGCAAGTGCGAGTGCGGCGCGTACATTGCTGTCGGACAATGTGGGATGCGGATATTGCAGACTCGACCGTTCCCCGTCGGCGGTTTCTCGGTTGGGGTCGGTGAAGTTCAGCATGATGCGCTCGACATAGGAGCCCCAGGAGACCGTCGCCTTGCCGACGCCGTCCTTTTCGAGCTCCTTGAGCACGACATCGTCGACCTGGAGGTTCCAGGCATAGTCGACCACGCCTTCCTTCAGCACGGCCTTGGCCGCGACCGAAGCGTCGCCGCCGCCCTGGAGCGTCACCGCATCGAAGGTCAGCTCATCCGCGTTGCGATAATACGGATTGCGCTCGAAGATGGCCTTCACCGTGTTGACGACATCCTCACCTATGACAAGCACATCCTCTGTCTGAAACGCCTTCAGGCGGTACGGGCCTGTGCCTATGGGGGCCAGGTTCACGGCTGCCGTCACCGCATCCTTGTTGTTGTAAGGGGCAAACACATGCTCGGGCAGGATCATACCCTGCACGCCGACAAACGGCAGCGCCCAGGCCGGATTGACGTCCTTGAACGTGATCCGCACGGTGTCGTCGTCGACCGCAACGACCTTGTCGATTGTCTTGTAAGAGCCGACACTCGCCGAGCCGACATCCGGGTTTGTGATATAATTGTAGGTGAAGAGCACATCTTTGGCTGTGAAGGGCTGGCCGTCGGACCATTTGAGACCGTGCTTGAGCTTCCAGACGACTGAACGGCCGTCGGCACTCACGCCGCCATTCTCGAGCGTCGGAATGTCCGCGGCGAGGAAGGGAACGAGATGTCCCTCGCGGTCGAAGCTGGCGAGAGGCTCATAGACGATCCGGCTGGCTGTCTGGTCCTTGATGCCCGGAGCCAAGTGAGGATTGAGCGTGCTTGGAGCCTGCCATAACAGCAATTTCAACGTCTTGTCGGCCGACATGGCGTGTCGTGGGACAATCACGATCGACAGGAAGAGAATAGTCAGCAAAAGGAAGCGCGCTGTCTCCAGGAACGCTCCGCGTTGCAACCGGCACCGAGCTTCTCTCCGCATCGCACTCCCCCACGATGGTATTGCCCGACGGCGGCAGGACCCGCTGCGCGTCAGTATCCTAGAAGTCCATCAAATTCCTTGCATGCGTCTCGGCAAATCCATGTTGATCTCATCATGAACAGTTGGCAATACCCAGGGTGGTAGAGCGAGAAAGCCTAAAGCCTGTCGAAATTGGACGCTTTTCGACATTACTCGACGAACAGGATTGCCAGGCTGACAGAGGCTTCGCCTTATCCTAGCCGAGGCAGGCAAAGACTTCTGCAAAACGCGCGGCCCCGGGGAGCAGTGTCTGCAACGGGGGCCTGAGAGCGGTCAATGCGTGACGTGTCGTTCCGGCGCTCCAACCGCCATGCCCAGGTCGCGCCAGACACCACGTCGCCAATACCGCGCATTTTAGCAATCTGACATACGAACAGATAAACCCTAGCGTGTTAAACTCTGGAAGACTTTAGGAGTGAGACATGAAGTTTCCAATGGTGGTAGCTTTGAGTTCGGCAGCGGCATTCTTGGGAACCGGCGGCTACGCCGTGTTGCCCAATTTTGTGACCGCTCCGATCCAGCGTTCGTTTGCTGCACCGACGCAGCCGATGATCATAGACAACGGAGTGATCGTGGAACGAGGCACGGCGTGCAACATCAAGGGCAACGTCAGCATCGAATCTGGCGACCGCATCTATCACATACCGGGCCAGCACTATTACGAGGCCACAAAGATATCGCCGCAATATGGCGAGCGCTGGTTCTGTTCCGAGCAAGAAGCGCGTGAAGCTGGTTGGCGAAAGGCCAAATACTAATCCCGCCGAGTGAAAATTCGTCGCTACTTGGAAATTGACCTCGACCCCCGCGTCTTCGCGCCGATGGTGCGTTTCCCTCACTCGCAAGCGGAGCGATGGATCCTATAGAAATAAACGTCAGCGCTGTCACTGTTAAATCATTGTTCCAGTCGTGACGGCTTTTGCGCCACGTGTAGACCATGTTGATCTGGAAGCATGTTGCTGGCATAGAAGCCGATACGGGAATGGTGTCTCCCTATAACCGCGCTGTTGCTGATGACGCCTGCTGATCAACGCCCCATTTGGGCGAGCAGGAGGCGTGCGTGGGATATCTCATCGTATTTATCGGATCAGGGCTCGGCGGCATGATTCGCTACGCAGTGGGCATGCTTTCAATTCGTGTCTTCGGGACGAATTTTCCGTTCGGAACGCTCGGCATAAATGTTTTGGGCTCTGCCCTCATGGGCATTGTCGTGGGTGTTTTCACAACGACCAACCTAACGTCGCAGGATACCAAGTTGTTTTTGACCACAGGAGTCATTGGTGGCTTCACCACGTTCTCGACATTCTCACTTGATGCAGCTGTGCTGTGCGAGCGCGGCCAGCATTTGGCTGCTGCGGCGTATGTCGTCGCAAGTGTCATCGTATCGCTTATGGCTCTGATCCTGACCATGATGGTCATCCGGCGACATCTATGAAGGTCGGCTTTGGGGCCGTCAGCCGCTTCTGGAGCCTGGAAAACGAAAGCGGTCAAGCATCCGTCGTGTGTTGGCGCGTGGAGCTGGCCCTAAGCGGACATTGGAAGTGAACGGCAGATTTGCGTCGAACACCGCTGAGAAGCGTCAGATAGAGGACCGATATCTAGAACAGCGTTTTCCCCATTGAAAGCTTCCTGAGAGCTACGGCAATGTTGGCAACCAGCCGCTCCTTGGCGGGTCCATGATCCGGATATCGGGTCAAGTTGTCGCCGTTGTGCATGAAGACGTAGCCTCCACGGCCGGTCTCGGTCGGATACTGCCAGATCCAATCCGCCGGTTTCGGGTCGTTTTCAGTACCGACATCGGTGAGCCAGATCGCACCGGGCGGCGGATCGGTCCATCCGCGCGCATACTGCCCGAAAATGCCCGCCCAGCCGTCGAAGTCTTCTCCGAGGTCGGCGAATATGCCGAACCGGTCCTCGCGCACGCGAACCTTGATGTTCGCGAAGGGACGCGACGGTACGGCGTGGAACGGCGCCATGAAGGGTAGCCACGGCTGACACGGCTCCGCGCATATGATGAGGTTTCCGCCCCGCGCCAGGAAGGCGAGGAGATCATCGGCCCGACTTTTCAGGAAGAATTCGTCATGGCTGCTCGGAATGTAGAGCGTATCCGTCTTCTCAAGCAGATCGAGTCCGAGTTGATACTGTGGGGCGAACCGGGGCTCGAAACCGGCAATCCCAAGGCTTTCCGCGATCCATTCCGGATGCCACTCGGAGGGAACATGCGAGCATTGCAGATAGGTGAAGCGGTTTCTGGCCGAACGCTCGATGCCGAGCTCGCGGTTGAGCCAAGGATAGAAGGAGCGCAGGAAGCGCGTGGTCGCCGGCATGAAGCGCTGGCCATTGTGCGAATGGGGGTCCAGAGTCGCGAGCAGCAGCCGCCCGCCGCCCGGCAGCGACGGAAAGTCGAGAAACAGGCTGCCGCGCCCGTCGTCGATCTCCATGATGGAACGCGCACCTTCCGGAACGTTGTAGGAGCCGCCCCAATGCCAGCTCATATGCGACAGCGGCAAGCTTTCGGTAATCGGATGACGTGGCACCGACAGCTTGACCTCGAGCTTTTCGCCCTTTGTCCACCACAGCCAGTCGCGACAGTTGCCGGGCGTCCATGTCAAGCCGGGAATATCGAGCCAGTCGGCATGACCCTGAAGGCAGACGATCAAAAAACCGCCACCCTGCAGGTAGGCATTCAATTGCCAGGCATGCGGAAGCGGCGCGGCCGAGTCCATCGCATCCGGCATGATTACTGCCGCGTAGGAGGAGAGGTTCACCTTCGGTAGATCGTGGATGTAAATGCAGTCGTCGATGTAGTGACGGAAATCCTGAAAGCTTCTGAGCTGCCAGCTATTGCCCCAGTGAATATAGGCAATCCGTTTCGGGGGTGCGTTCACTTCAGACATCGAAACGAGCTCCGTCATGGCGGAACACCGGCGCGTAGGTATGCTTGGCGAGCCCGCCGAAATCCGCACGCGCGATGGGCAGGTCATAGAGTACCGTCAGGTTTGCGGCGGTGAGCGCTTCTTCGGTCTGCCCGCAGACATATTTACTGCCGCTCGTCATCAACAGCACGTCGCTGGCGATCTCCACGGCGTGCTGCGGCATATGGGTGGAAAAGACAATTGTCATCCCGTGCGTGTCCCGAAGGTGTTCAAGCAGGCCGAGGACCTTGTCCTGGTTCTTGTAGTCGAGCGCCGCGCAGGGTTCGTCGAGCACCAGCAGATCGCATTCCGACGTTAGTGCCTGGGCGATCATGACCAACTGCCTCTGGCCACCGCTCAAAGAATTGAATGCCCGCGACTCGAAATCTTCAATCCCAAGCATCTGGAAGTAATGCCTGACGATCTCGTAGTCCCGTTTGCCCGGCGCGCCGAACAGGCCGAGATGACGCGCCCTTCCCATCAGGGCGATGTCGAACGCGGAATAGGCGAACGGCACGTCGAAGAGTTGCGGCACGAAGCCCACCTGCCCACCGATCGAAAGTCGCCCGGATTTGGGCTTCAGAACGCCGATCAGCGTGTTGATGAGGGTAGTCTTGCCGACACCGTTGGCACCGAGCACCGACAGTATCCGCCCGCGCTCCAGGCTCAGACTGTAGTCCCTCAGGATGATCCGGCCGCCACGTTCGACGGTGAGATTGCGTGCTTCAATCACTGGACCAGCCCCCCTTAGCATGCAGTTGGCGCAGGATTACCGCGAAAACGGGAACGCCGATTAGCGCGGTGATGATGCCGAGCGGAATCTCAGCCGTGGTCATGGTGCGGGCGAGGTTGTCGACCATCAGCAGGTAGATCGCGCCGAGAACGCCTGCGACAGGTAGCAGCCGCTGGTGGTCGGCGCCGACGAGCACGCGAGCGACGTGCGGAATGACGAGCCCGACCCAGCCGATGATACCGGAGGTCGCGACCACGCCCGCCGAAATCAGCGCCGAGGCGATGAGGATGATCCACTGCACCAGCACGACCTTCGTGCCGAGCGCCCGTGCCTTTTCCTCGCCAAGTGAAAGGATGTTGATCTGGAAACGCAGGAGATAGATGGCAACCGAGGACGGTACCACGGCAGCGGCGACCAGCAAAACATCCAGATAATTGGTGGAGGCGATGCTTCCCATTAGCCAGTAGGTAATGGCAGGCAGCTTCTGGAAGGGATCGGCCAGCAGTTTTGCAATGGAAATCGCCGCCGAAAAGAAAGCCGATATCACCACGCCCGCCAGGACCAGCGTCAGCATGCTGGTCCGCCCCCGCACCGTCGATAGGAGCTTGACGAGGAAAACGCTGCCGATACCGAAGAGGAATGCCATCGTCAGCAGGAAATAACCCTGCAATCCGAAGAGAATTGCCAGCGTTCCGCCGAAACCCGCGCCAGACGTCACACCGATGATGCCTGGATCGACCAGTGGATTGCGGAAAAGGCCTTGAAGCGCCGCGCCCGAAACCGACAAGCCGAAACCGACAATCACCGCCGCCAGGATACGCGGCAAGCGCACTTGCTCGACGACGACCTCCTGCACCGGATCCCAATAGGGAATGGTCAACGGGTGGACGTTGTCCATCAGGATATAGCTGACGTCAGTGACGGAAAGATCGTAACGCCCAATCGTCACGGAATAGAGAACCGCAAGAATGAGAAGGGAGATCATGACCGGAAGGACGGAAATCGAAGCCAGTTTCCGCCCCACCCAGCCGGATGCGCTGCCGGCCGCCAACGCCTTAACCGAAGATCTCGACATAGTTCGTCGCCGGAGCGTTGCTTTCGGATTCGAGAATCGTCTTCACCTGGTCGGCGGACAAGTCGGCGCCGTAGATCAGCTTATAGGTGTCGGCGATCTGCTTCTTGAATTCGGGCGCGAAATCGATGCCATGGGCAATCGCAGCGAGCCATTCCGACGTCAGGAAGATTTCGGGCGCATCGGGCGTGCGAGCGAAGACGGGTTGCTTATAGACCCGCTTTTCCTTGACCGCCTTCAGGCTGGCCAACACCGGGTTGTCGAAGAAATCCTTGGGGTTGAGGTCGCTGGCATAGGCCGGAATCACGATGATGTCGGGGTTCCAGACGAGCAGTTGTTCGAAATCGACGGTACGCCACCATTCGCCCGTATTGTCCGCCGCCGGGTTGGTTACGCCGCTGAGCGAAAGGTCTTGCGAACCGTTGGCGATGACCTGGATCTGGTCGGCCACCTTGTCGATATGAAGTACACTGGGAAGCTTGGACTTGTCGAGCTTGCCGACCTTACCGTCGAGTGCCTTCAACGTATCCGCCTGCGCCTTCAGGATCGCCTGGGCGCGGTCGTTACGGCCGGTCATGTAGCCGGTTAGCGTAATGTAGTCGAGGCGGTCTTGCTCCGTGCAGCACTGCCAGCCCACCACGGTGAGACCGACGCGCTCCAGTGGCTCGATAATCTTTTCGTCGTGGGTCCACTGGATTACCGCGTCCGGCTTCTGCGCGAGGATCGCCTCGACATTGGGTACGAATCCGTCCTGCGCCGCGCTGGAATTGATCTTCGCCATTTCCGGCAGCATCTCGGCGTAGATGCCCTTCGTGAAATAGCGGACCAGCGAATCCTTGTTCATCCCGGCGATGTTGCCTGCCTTTTCGTCGACGGCGCGATAGATTATCGGCGCGGACCGGACGATGGCGACAACGCGCTCCGGTGGCTTTTCAAGCGTAATTGTTTTCCCTCGGTGATCGGTAAACGAGCTTTCGGCATGCAGCGTCGCCGGTGCGAAAAGTGCCAAGGACATGGTGAATGCGGATAACGTACGAAGGCGGCTGGACATGATCGTCTCCTGGAATCAAACCCAATTTGTTGCACAATTGATGAGTGTCGTAGTCAAGTTTAGTCTGTATGTCTACTGCGCGCGGGGCTCGAAAATAGTTCCTCCATCCAGCCGAAGGTCTGGAGACGCTCGTTTTCAACCAATGGTCCAGGTGGGCTGGCGGATAGTGACACGCCGATCGCATTGGCGCGGCGGAGCAGCGTTGTCAGCGTTGGCCCCGCATGGCGGGAGTCACTCATGCGAAGCATTCCTCGAGTCTGGTGGGCGCGTGATTTGACGCGAAGTGGACGTTCGGTCGCCCTCGGCCGAACGCACGCGCCGACGCCTCCCTTCGGAAGTTCGAAATCTCTGGTTTCAGTCCCATCATTTCAGCTATAAAATGGGAGACATCGCTCAAAGGGGATTCAAGACCCATGCCCACAGAGAAGGAGGGCCGTGCGCCTGTTGCGCTGGAACAGCGCGACGTAAGCGCCGACCAGCGGATGTTTTCGCCTTCCGTTGCGCGAAATTCGGCGCCGATCCTCGCGGTCCTAAAACGTGTCCTTCCAACACATGGCACCGTGCTGGAGATTGGTTGCGGCACCGGCGAGCACGCTGTGTGTTTTGCGGGAGCAATGCCCAACCTCACCTGGCAGCCGAGCGATCCGGATGCCGACGCCCGCGCCAGCACGTCCAGCTGGATCAAATTCGCAGGGCTGAAGAATGTGCTGGCACCGCGGGATATTGATGTGTGCTCAGGACAATGGGGCGTCGAACAAACTGGGCATTTTGACGCCATCGTGTCGATCAATATGATCCATATCGCACCATGGGCGGCAAGCTTAGGATTGTTCGCAGGAGCTGGCCGCTTGCTTCGCGCTGGTGGGCTTCTCGTTCTCTACGGCCCATTCATGCGCGACGGCGCACACAACGCCCCCTCGAATGCTGCTTTCGACGTGGCTCTAAAGGAGCGAAACCCATCCTGGGGTGTGCGTGATATCGCTGATCTTGAACACGTGGGTGAGGCCGCCGGACTTAATCTCCGCGAGACGATCGAGATGCCTACCAACAATATGTTGCTGGTTTTCTCCACCGGCAGTGCCTGAACGACAATCGTCACAGACCCGGAGATGGCCGGACCACAAAGGTGCCAACGGCGCTGCCCCTGCGACAAGTAATGGGAGGATGCGTCATGTCCACGCTCCTCTTTAGCAAGAATAGTGTGTTGCGTGCATCCCTTGAGCTCCCTCCGATGGCGCTACAGGCTCACAGGAGGCTGCATCCTCCAAGCGGCAATTGCAGAGTTTATTCAACGCCACCACTGAAGCGGCAACGGTTTCCGGGATTTGCTGCCACGCTCGAGGCACTGCAGCCAGAAATCACAACGTCGGATACACTCGCCGCTGCTCGATGCTCAATATTATCAGTGGGTGTCCAACTGCCCAAAACGTCGCCACACGTCTCCATTCTCCACACTCAAAATGTCGGTTGCCGAGGCAAAGGCTAGTTTTCAACGTACTGCGAGGGAAAGATAATGTCCTGATCGACCAGAACATTGAATTTGTAGCCAGGCCTGATCCGAACCGTCGGTTGAACGTTCAGATTCTTGGAAATGGTTTGCTCGGCCACCCGACCGAAGGTTTCCGCAAAGTTGCGTCGCACAGCATCTGAGGCAGTGTCCTGTGTCGCAAGCGTTGAACTCTCTGGTATCGCCATATCGATCCCGGTCCCTAGCAGAGCGATAAGAACCGCCGACCCAAAGGTAGGCCATAGGTGACGATCGGTTTTGTCTTTGAACCCGCCGTATCCCTCAGCGTCGGTGCCCGCCATGCCGCCGAGCTGCAGCGTTGACCCATTCGGAAAACTGATGTCGGTCCACACAACGAGGACGCGTTGCTGGCCGAACGAGACCTTGGAATCGTAGCGTCCGAACAGCTTGGCGCCTTGCGGGATGAGAAGGCGGTAACCGGTTGCACTGTCGTAGACATTTGCGCTGACCTGAGCAATTGCCCTCCCGGGCAGGTCGGAATTGAGACCGGTGATGAGAGTTGCCGGTATCACAGAACCGCGCTTCAGCTCATACGGCGAGAACTGCGGCACGACCTGCTTTGAGAGGTAACCAAGGTCCTTGATGTCCTGATTGAAAAAAGCCTCCTTCGAGACCTGACCGCTCGGATCAAAATTCTGGCTGATCAGGCCCGACTTCATCGCCGCCGCATAAAGATCGGATGCGCCACTTGTGCCGTCGTTAAGGTTCTGTGGATCACCGGTTTTGGTGCCTGTGGAAGTCTGCTCAGCATCGGAAATATCCACTTTCAACGGAGAGTCATAGGCGGTCACGCGTGCCTGAAGGCGTGCCATGCGCTGCCTTTGTGCCTCGCGCAAGAACTGTTCGTCCTGTTCGCGCTTTAGCCGCGTCCTCCACTCCTCCTCAGATTCAAGTCTAAGTCGCCGCTCTTGTCGGTCAATCGGTTCATGTTCGGCAACCGGCTGCTTGACGGGCTCCTTCTCGATTGCCCGCGGCGTTGGCTGGAATATTTCCTGCCTTTCCGGCTCGCCGATGATGCCGTCGGAAATACCTTTCTTCAGCTGGTCTGCGAAATTCGTTGCCGGCGTGTTCGACGTGGTGTCGAAATCATTCCCACCATTGAACGTTGTCCCACGCCAGGAAAGTCCGACCACCACGACACCGAGGAACAGCACGGTGATGACAATGGCAATGACGATCGGCAGGCGATTGAGGCGGCGCATAGCTCGCTGATCGACCGCGTGGCTCGTAGCGCCAAGCTGAAGCGACTGGACCATTGTTGTCTCTCTTACTGTCGTTGCATGATGGAGAGCGGACTTGCGGGCGTGGCGCCCGCGGGTGTCGTCGCATAAGTGCGGCCAAGCGCGATCGACGGTGTCATTAGGCGTGCAAGGACCTCACCATTGAGGCTATCGATCGAGTAGGTGAGTTGGATTGGCTTTTGGCTCTTGCCGACTCTCCCGTCCGTGATGACGACAAAACCCCATCCCCTCAGTGCTGCCTCAAGCGCGCTTGCATAGTCCGAGCCGTCCGCATCCATCTTGATGGGTGTCCTCACCGGTCTGTCGATATGCTCGGCAAACTGGCTTGCCATATCGCCTGCGATGGCACTTGCGGCGACTGGCCCGACGGCGGCTCCCTGTGCCGAATAGGTGTCAATCGGTCCGCCAGCCGCCTGGCATCCAGAAAAAAGGCTGCACGTGATAAGCAAGCTGGGGGCCAATTTGTGCATTGATCAGCCTCCACGCCGAATAGTAATTCTCTGCTGGTGCCAACCGACGCCCGATACAAGGATTGCTTCGTCGAGCGCACAATCGACGACCATGATGTCGTTCTTCATGCGATAGTTGACGATCCGGTTCTGCCCACCGGAAACGACAAAGAGTACAGGGGCGTCTTGACCCGCGATCGACTTTGGAAACTGGATGTAGGTCTTGGCCCCGTCGGAATAAACGCGCATTGGTTTCCACGCCGCCGAACCGCTGAGCGAATAGGAAAAACTCAGCCTCTCAGGGGCTGCGCCAAGGTTGCTTCCAGTTTGCAGTCGCGCATTGACGTCGGCGAGCTTGGTCGAAACGTCTTCCGGATACTCGAAACCGACGCGCGCCATATACTGGCTTGGGTGCGATTTGAGCTGGATATGATAGGTCCGGCGGGACGTCGTGACGACCATCGACGTCAACAGGCCAGGCTCCGACGGCTTGACGACAAGATGGATCGCCTGCCCACTGGTTGCACCTGATGTCGCAGGCTCGACTTTCCATCGGACAGTATCGCCGACGAGGACGTCGCGTACGATTTCGCCCCCCTGAAGCTCGATGTCGCAAACCTGCAGTGGAGAACAGACGACCGAGGGCTGGGCTTCGCCAAAGAGAAAAATGACCTTCCCGTCCCGACCCGTTGCAACAAGGGCCGGCGTTCCTCGCCACTTCCTCGAGACGTCCGTCGCCTTGACCTCATTTGGCGTCATGCCTTGCGCAAGCGAAGCGCCTGCGAAGACGAGTCCGACCATGCAGCCGAAGGCTGCCATCAGTTCTGTTTTGTACATTCGGAAACTCCCCTGCCCTTAAAGCTGTGCCGTCCAGTCGAAATCCCGAACGTAAAGGCCGATCGGGTTAACGCGGATGATTGCCTCATCCTGTGGTGCGGTCAGTGCAACCGTTGCGATCCCGCGAAAACGGCGCGTGCCGGTTTCCTTGCCCTTGCGGTCCCTCTCGTACTCCGTCCAGTCGATCTGATAGGTTTGCTGCGAGAGTGCCACGATGTTGTTCACCTCGATGGCAACCGTCGATGTCTTGGCCTTCTCGAACGGCGAATTGCCGCGAAACCAAGCATTTACCTTCTGCGTCGAGGGGTCGGAAGTTCGTAGAAGGGCATAGGTGCGATCGATATATTGCTTCTGCACCACGGCATCCGGCGTAATCGACCGGAAGCTGGTTACAAAATTGCCAAGTGCCGCCCTGACCACGCGTGCGTCGGCATACTCGATCTGCTCCGGGAAACCTGACGTGACCGAGGTGCCAAGTTTATCCACCTCGACGATGTAAGGGACCAGCTTGACCTGAGTGCTGAGGTACAAAGCATACCCAAAGCCCGTCACTGCCATGGCGAGAGCGAGGATCCCGACGGTCCGCCATGCAGCAGCGGCCTTGACGTAAGAGCCGTAGCGCTCGGACCATTCCTGCCTGGCGACAAGGTACGGGTTTTCGGAAGGCCGGTTTGCTGCCATTCGATTTCTCTCCTAAGGATCACGGTTTATCGCTGCGTTCGGGAGGTGGCTTAAAGCCAGCGCGACCGCTCAAGCCGGCATCGAGTTTGGCATTGGCAAGGCCGAGTATCGAGCCGGCATAGGCACCGGGCGAGCCGATCGCCTTTTCCTTCGCTGCCGATGCGACTGCTTTGCCGGCGGAGCTGACGCCAGCACCGATGCCGCGCGCGGCAGCCCCGGCAAGCGAGGACCCGGCGGCGCGAGCTTCCTTTGCAGCAGCAAAGCCTGCGATGATAGCGCCCGTACCTAGAAAGAAGCCGGCCAAGGCGACTGAAGCGGCCTGACCGCCGTGTCGAATGACCTCCATACCGCCCGTAACCGAGGCTCCCTGCACGACACCCTGTATGATGTTCGGCACGTACATTGCGATAATGAAGACAACGACAGCTATGCCGGCGATCGCGAGCGCAGTTTGGAAGTGATTGCCAAAGTCCGGGTCATCGGCCAGTCCGATCAGGACATCGGACCCGATGCGCGAGATCATGACAAGTGCCATGAGTTTCATCCCGACAGAGAACGCGTATACGAGATATCGTATGGCGAAGTCTTTGGTGAAGGATGATCCTCCAAGACCGAGCATGATCATGCCTGCGAGTAAGCCGAGGTACATCTCGACCATCACTGACACAAAGATCGCAGCGACCAAAGAGAAAGCAATGACGCTCACCACCATCGCAAAAGCCGCTGAAATGGCAAGCGCGGTCTCGTGGAACGGCCCGAAGCGAACTTTTTCCGCCATCTTGGTCGCGACGGCGAGTCCGGTATTGAATACGTCTGCCGGCGAGGCCGCCTCACCCCCGGCTCCAATCTGAAAGAGGCTGTCGACGACGGCTTTTGCAAATGTTGGTCCTTGGGCAAGGACGAAGGCAAAGAAGCCGACGAACATGATCCGCCGAACGAGTTCAGCGAACCAGGCGTCCAGCGAAGCCGCTTGTAGCGCGAGCGATATGGAGGCAATTCCGATCTCAATAGTCGCCAAAATCCAGAAGAGCGAGCGAGCGGCGTCCATGACCTTCGTTTCCCATCCCTTGGCAGCGGAGGTGATTTGAATCTGAAGTGAAGTCAGGGCAGCCCCCTCTTGGGCAAGCGCGGGATGCACCAGCAAGATTGTAAAGGCCGCGAGTGCTGCAGCGGTTCTCATTTGGGCAAGCGCCTGGTTCATGGGATCACCATTCCACCTTCATCTTCTCGCCACCGGATGTAGGCGGAGCGATTGAATAGAAGAATTCCTCGTGCAACTTCTGCGCCAGGTCATTCTCGGTCTGTTCTGATTGAAGCCAGGTTCCCACCATGGTCATCTGTTGCGAAACGAGGCCGCGCAGTTTCTGCATCTGGGCGACTTGTTGCGCGGCAATCTCGTGACCTATCTGCAGGGCTTTCATCTGCCCGTCCGCCGTCTCCGACATGCTGCGGAGCGAGCGCATCGTGCTCTCTTCGCCGTCGAACTGGTCGGCGGTCAAACTGGCCGCCTTTAATGTGCCGGCAATTGTGCCCCGGTTGGTGTCGGACCAGGTCTGGTATGTTGAAGAAAGATCCTCGCCCTTCAAAAGGGCGCCCTGAAGCTCGGCATAACTCTTGAACCGCTGCTTCAGCACATCGTCCGCGCTGCCCATCGAAAAGGCGATGCCCTGCCCCTGGTCAACGATGCCGCGGAGCTGGTTGAGGTCGTCTTCCACCCGCCCCCAGATGTGATCGGGAAGCGATGCGGTGTTTTGCAGCATGTTCTTGTAGATATTCAGTTGGTTTTGAATTTGCTCTGCCAACTGGCTGATCTGCCTCAGTTGATTGTCGACCTGAAGGCCCGAGCTTTTCAGAAGATCGACGAGCTGGGCGTTGTTGGCGAGCTGTGTCCATTCGGTAGCCGCGCCAGTGACCGAACCTGCAGAAGCGGTTGCGGCCGAACCCAAGATGAGCGTGCAGGCGATCAGTCCGGCAAGCCTCCTATGCGATATTGAATAGCGATGCGGCATCGTGGACTCCTCTCGACTCAAGCCAACGGACTGGCCAGTCCTCACCATGATTGGACTTCAATACGCGGATGCGCTTGAGGTCTTCCTTGCCTGAAACCCCAACGAAACTAAGAGCAACGGGACCGAGCGACATGTCGAACAGACGCCGCCCTTCCGGTGATGCGACGTAATATTCCCGCTTCGGGATCGCGCTCGCGACGATCTCGATCTGGCGTTCGTTGAATCCAATTCTCTCATAGAACTCGCGCGTGCCAGGTTCACGGGCGGCACCGTTCGGAAGGCAGATCTTTGTCGGACAGGATTCCTTCAGAACGTCGATGATTCCAGAGCGCTCGGCATCAGAAATGGATTGCGTGGCGAGAACGACAGCGCAATTCGCTTTCCGGAGAACCTTCAGCCATTCGCGAATCTTGTCCCGGAAAACGGGATGGCCAAGCATCAGCCACGCCTCGTCAAGGAGGATCAGACTTGGCGAGCCATCGAGACACTTCTCGATTCGTCGAAATAGGTAGCTGAGAACAGGGACAAGATTGCGCTCGCCGCGGTTCATCAGAGGTTCGATCTCGAAGCACTGGAATCCACCAATCGCCAGCCCGTCCTCTTCGGCATCGAGCAATTGACCCATGGGTCCGTCGACCGTGTAGGGATGAAGGGCATCCTTGATTTCACGGACCTGAACACCAGACACGAAATCCGAAAGCGATCGGCCGGGAGCAGTCGCCATGAGCCCAATCTGACGGGAAATCGCGTTGCGAAGATCCGGGGTGACGGTAACCCCCTGAAGTGCGACGAGCATCTCGACCCATTCGATCGCCCAGGCCCTATCACCGTTCGTGCCGAGATCAGATAGAGGGCAGAACGCAAGCGCCGGCTTTTGCATTTCGCTATCGCCGATCTCGTAATGATCGCCACCACAGGCAAGCGTCAGTGGAAGCAGAGAACGACCTTTATCAAAGGCAAAGACCTGTGCACCCTCGTAACGCCGGAACTGAGCAGCAATGAGTGCGAGTAGCGTCGACTTGCCTGAGCCTGTTGGACCGAAGATCAGCGTGTGACCGACATCGTCGACATGCAGGTTCAGCCGAAAGGGCGTCGAGCCGCTGGCGACTTGCATCAGCGGTGGAGAGTTTTGCGCGTAGAACGGGCACGGTGCCGTCGGGTTGCCAGACCACACGGAGTTAAGGGGAATGAGATCTGCGAGATTACTGGTGTTGATAAGCGGTTCACGGATGTTGCAGTACCAGTTGCCGGGTAGGCTGCCGAGATAGGCGTCCGTTGCATTCAGCGTTTCGATCCTCGCTCCAAAACCCTCTGCCTGCACCAGCCGGCGGATTGCCTCGGCTTTTTCTTGCAACGCCTCGCTGTTCCCGTCGAAGAGGATGACAACCGGCGTGTAGTATCCGTAGGCGACAAGCCGGGATGAGGCTTGTGCGATCGCGTCCTCCGTTTCGGCCACCATGGCCATAGCGTCCTGATCTATGGAGCGGCTTTGCGTCTGAAACAGCTGATCGAAAAAGGGTCGTACCTTTTGCTGCCATTTCTTCCGGGTGCGCTCGAGTTTCTGGCGGGCTTCTTCCGCGTCCAGGACAATGAAGCGCGATGACCACCTGTAGGTCAGCGGCATCAGATCGAGAGCGTTCAAGATCCCCGGCCAGCTTTCGGCGGGCAACCCGTCGATCGCAACCACACCGAGAAATCGGTTCTCAACCTTCGGCGTCAGCCCATGTTCAAGCTGTGCCGTTACAAGCCAGTCAAGATACATGGGCACATCCGGCAAGCGGACGGGATAATTGTCACCCGTGATGCAGAAGCGGATGAATTGCAGAAGTTCGTCGTATCGGGCAACCGTCGTCCCACCCCGGTCGCTTGTCTCACGTGTTTCCATGCGTCGGATAGAGAGCGTATTGGCAAGATACTGTTCGACCTCTCGCACCGCATTCTTGAAAATGGCGAGCACTGTATCCGCGTAAGACCTCTTGCGGCTTTCTTCGTCAGAATAGATGTACCTGCTGAGCGCGGACTTCTTAGCCTCAAGTGGCCGATGGGTCAGGATCACTGCGTGCTTGCTTTCAAAATGCCCCTGTTCTCGTACGAAATGAGCGCGGCGCTCGGCATCGATTGCTCGCGTGACCGCGTCGGGAAAATGGCAGCGGTCCTCGCAGGGGTAGTCGACGGTCGGAACACGGATCGCTTCGACCTGGATCATCCATCCACTGCCAAGTCGCGACAGAACGGCGTTGATCTGTCGCGAAAGCTCATTGCGCTCCAGATCGGTCGCACTCTCTGAATCAGGTCCGGCAAAGTACCAGCCAGCCATAAGGCTCCCGTCCTTGAGGAGTAGCACGCCGTTGTCGACAAGGCCTGCATAGGGAACAAGATCTGCAAAAGAGGGACCCGTGATCCTGAATGCGCTCAAAGCAACCATGCCCACCTCCTCAGTATTTGCGCCACGGCGCGGTGGTTGGTTTGTAGAAAGGCTTGTATGAAATGTGCCTGATATAGACCTGACGCATGAGCGGATCCGACTTCGCCAACATGCGTAGCAGGCCGATGACGACAATCCACACCGCGACGCCGAACACTGCAGAGTACACAGTCAACACCACGAAGATGAGAATGGCTGCTGCCAAGCCAGTAATCAGCACCAGTTCGCGGTCAGCGCCCATCAGAAGATTTGGGCGAGACAATGCACGATGGATGCGGTTTCGTCGCAAGCCGGACAGGGATTCAGCCATTTGCTTTCTCCTCTCGATCCAACACCTTCGATGAGGAGCGTTGATCATCGATCCATCCGATCGATGCGCCTGTTGCACCGAACAGACCGACAATCCGCGTAGCGCCAAGGAGGATACCGGCCACAAGGACCACGTACACCAGACGTCGCGCAAAATCGTTGAGTTCGCCGCCGAAAATCAGCATCCCCCCGGCGATCGCGACGGCAGCCAGCGCAATGTAACCGGCGACGGGGCCCGTGATCGATTGCTGGATCCGTTCGAGCGGGCCCTCCCAGGGAAGCTCGCCGCCGGAACTGGCGAGCGCGGGCATCACTGTCACGAAAAGGAGTGTTGCGCTGAAAAAAGCGATAGCAAGCGGAAGTTTCCTATGTGGCACGGCGACGCTCCTGCTCTTCGGTTGGTTGGTCGGATTGGATTTCGTATTGGCCATTGACGAAACGTATGACCCGAATGATGTCGCGCACACGTCGGCCCCGCGGAGTGCGTTCAATAGAGACAATCAGATCGACTGCCTCCCCGATGACTGCCTCCATTGGCTGCATGCTTGCCTCAGCGGTAAGCTGCTCCAGGCGGCGTAGCGCCGAGACTGCGGTATTGGAGTGGATCGTGGCCACCCCCCCCGGATGACCGGTGTTCCATGCCTTCAGCAACGTGAGCGCAGCACCGTCTCTGACTTCACCAACAACGATACGGTCGGGGCGCAGGCGCATCGTGCTCTTCAACAGCCGGGCCATGTCAACAGCGTCGCTGGTGTGCAGCAGAACCGCATTGTCGGCTACGCACTGGATCTCGGCGGTGTCTTCGAGCACAACGAGGCGATCCTCAGGAGCGCACTTGACGATCTCGTCGATGACAGCGTTCGCAAGTGTCGTCTTTCCCGAACCAGTTCCGCCCGAAATGATGATATTCAAACGCGAGTTGACCGCATTTCGGATGGTCGCGGCCTGCGCTTCTGTCATGGTTCCCGAGCTGACATACTCGTCCAACGGGATCAGTGAGGACGCCCTTCGGCGTATCGTGAATGTCGGCTTTGCGACCACCGGAGGCAGCAACCCCTCAAAGCGGTGGCCGCCAATCGGGAGCTCACCCGAGATGATGGGGTGGTCGGTGTCGACAGCGCACTGCAGCGCGTGTGCGACCGTACCAATGACGATTTCCGCTGCCGCTGAGGCCACTTGGCCGTGCGGTGAGAACCCCTGGCCCAACCGTTCGACAAAGACCTTGCCGTCAGGGTTCAAGACGATTTCAACGACACTCGGGTCATCAATTGCGGCACACAGGCGGTCGCCAAGGGCATGACGCAATTTGCTGATCAAACGAACTTGAGCAGGATGTTGCATTGTCACCATGCGACCTTCGGTTGGAGTGCAATTTCGTTTTGCTGGTTCGCACCGGGAAAGTGCGGTTGGAGGTGAAAATTGCCCACTTGCGATCCGATATCCACTCGCAAACTTGTTAGTGCTTTCTCGTCGACGATGTTTCGTTAACCCGCGGTCCGTGGGCGGAACTTGGCCGAAGTCGGAGCGCGACGCTGGCAAGGAGCCGGGCCCCGCGCAGGCATCAAACGATTGGTTCCGATCCATTTCGGAAACTAATGACGGCAGAAGTGCTCGGCCCGTTCGGGGTCCTACGGAGGGCCAATTCATCTGCGCAGCACATGAATCGTTGAAATCCGATATTGGACCACTGGCGGTCCGCTGAAGACCATTCCCATGGGAACAACGCCAAGAAGCGAGATCATGTCATGGGAAGAACAAGACTAATTTTCACTGTGTCGGCCTTCGCGGTCGCAGCTCTTGCCACGCCGCTGCGCGCGGAAACGCTTGTCGTCAACAGCTATGGAGGACCTTACGAAGCCATCATCCGCAAGGCCATCATAGAGCCATTCGAGCAGCGAACTGGGATAGATGTCGTCTATGACCCCGTCGGCTCAGCGTCGCAGGATTATGCGAAGATCAAGGCGACCAGGGGCCGGCCCGGCTTTGACGTGGTCGTCATGACCGCCTCTCAATCGCTGCAGGGCTGTAAGGACGGCGTTCTGGAAAAGCTTGACGCAAATAGCATCCCGAACCTTGCGAAACTCTCGCGAAGAATGACGGAAACGGCCGGTCCCTGCGGTGCTGTGCACGAGGTCCAGTACATGTCGTTGCTTTACCGCACGGACAAGTTGGCAACGCCGCCGGTATCTTGGTCAGCACTTGCCTCAAGCGACCTCGCGGGTCGGGTCGTCCTGCCGACATTTCAAAACACCATGGCCATCTACCTTGTCGAAATGTTCTCACTGATGAATGGCGGCGACCTCGTCGACAATCTCGCTCCTGGGTTCAGGGCAGTGGCCGTAATCGCCAAGCAATCGATCGGCTTCGAACAGAGTTCGGCAATTCTCGAGAGCTACATAAAGGATGGAACGGTCTGGGCGATGCCTTTCTGGAGCGGCCGGGCGCAATTGCTTGTCGATAGCGGCTTGCCTGTGGATTACGTCAAGCCAAAGGAGGGCACCATCCCGCTTGTCGCCACGCTGAACATTCCAATCGGCGCCGAGCATAAGGATGCTGCGAGAAAGTTCATTGACTTCTTCCTGGAGAAGACCAGTCAGGAAGCGTGGGTGGGCGGTTACAAGGTGGGAAGCGCCCGCACCGACATCGATGTTCCGGCCGCGGTAAGAGCACGCCAGATCACCTCAGATGCAGACTTGAATTCCCTTCATTTGCCGAACCTGACCACCGTCGCAGAACGCCTGCCCAAATGGGCGGAACAGTGGGAACGCGACGTTGTCGCGCACGCAAATTGAGGGGTCCCATGACTATTATTGCCTTGGAGATGCCTGGCAAACCGCGAGTGTTTGCCAGGGGTTGGATCAGGTTTCTGGGATTGTCACCAGCGACCTGTCTGCTCGTATTTTTCTTCGCTCTGCCGATGGGAATGATGATCGGAATGAGCTTTCACAATCCATCATCGCAGGGAGTGAGCCTTCTTAGCTATTCGCGTTTTTTTACCGACGGCCTGTCACTCCTCGGCTTTTGGAGGACAACTCTCATGTCGAGTCTGGTTGCGATTTCGGCAACCTTGCTCGCCTATCCAGTTGCCTACTATCTGGCGCGTTCGAGAGGGCGGTGGCGTTCAATCGTGTTTGCCATCGCGCTCGCACCCGAGCTTGCCGGTGTCGTTCTGCGAACCTATGGATGGCTCATCATCCTGGAAGACAGGGGTTTCATCAACGATGTCCTACTTCACGCGGGGCTGATTTCGTCGCCGCTTCCCTTGTCGAAGAACTTGTTTGCGGTGGTCATCGGTCTGACCCATGTCGTGTTGCCTTTCGCAATCCTGTCCTTGACGACAAGTATCCAAGGCATCGACGACAACCTCGAACGTGCAGCCCAGATCTTGGGAGCGCCGCGTCATGCCGTCGTCTGGCACATCCTGCTTCCTCTGTCGGTTCCGGGTCTCATAAGCTCATTCCTTCTTTCCTTTACAATGGCTGCTAGCGCCTATGCGACGCCCGCACTGCTCGGCGGAGCCAGCTTCAAGGTCCTGGCGACCATGATTTCCGAGCAGGTCCTCTTCTATATCGATTGGTCCTTCGCAGCCGTCATGGCGAATGCGCTGCTGATCCTCATGCTCGTGATCTCGTACGCCGGGATTCGTTTCGAGGCGGGTTGTCGCCAAAAGTATCAGAGCGTCGCAGGAGGTATGAAATGAACAGAGTGATATCCGCGCTGTTTTGGTGTGCTCTTGCACTGGTAATCGCCTTCATCGCGCTGCCAATTGTGGTGGTCTTTGCAGCGTCTCTCAGCCCAACCGGCGACGTGACATTTCGACCGTGGGAGTGGACGGTCAAATGGTACTTCGATCTTGCGTCGGAGCGGTGGCTTGGACCGTTTTGGCTAAGTGTCAAAATTGCCATTGTCGTTTCTGTCGTAAGTGGCGCGATCGGGACCGTTGCTGCTTATGTCGTCGCTTACGAGAAGTTCGCAGGAAGCGAGGTCGTCATGGCCGCACTCCTTTCGCCGCTTTCCGTGCCGCAGATCGTAAAGGGCGTGGCAGTGGTTCTGTTTTTGTCCGTGATCGGACTACAGCCGTTGCTCGGAACGCCGGCTCTCATTGCCGGTCACTGCGTGCTTGCGCTTCCCTTTGTGGTTCGCATGGTTGCCACGTCGATTGCAAACTTTGACTGCAACCTCTTCCGAGCGGGCCAGATTCTCGGGGCCAATCAATGGCAGCGGATCAGGTTCATCCTCCTGCCTGCGATCAAGCCGGGTGTCCTTTCAGGGGTGACATTCGCATTCATCATCTCGTTCAACAATATTCCGCTCTCGGTGTTTCTGGTGCGACCGGGAGAAACCACGCTGCCGATCACCGTCATAAACTATCTCGAATACAGCCTCGACCCCGTGATGGCTGCGGTCAACGTCGCATCCATGGCCTTCATTCTGATCGTGATTTTCAGCTTCGAAAAACTCGGCGGTTTTTCCGCCCAACTGCATGGTGGTAGCAAATGAGTGCAATCGACGTGGAGCTGATCTCCGTCAGCAAATCCTTCGGTCCGATATCGGTCGTCACAAACATTGATCTTAAGATTCCGAAGGGAGAATTCGTCAGTATTCTCGGACCGTCCGGGTGCGGGAAGACCACAACCCTCAACATGATCGCCGGGTTTAGCGCGCCGTCCGGCGGCGACATCCGTATTCGCGGCCGTAGCCAGGTTGATGTTCCTCCCGAACGCCGAAACATTGGCCTCGTTTTTCAGAACTATGCACTTTTTCCACACATGACCGTCGCCGAAAATGTTGCGTTCGGCCTGCGAATGAAGGGCACGCCAAAGGGCGAAATCGGATCAATCGTTCAATCCTCACTTCGCAGGGTTCATCTCGACACACTGGCAGACCGCTATCCCAGAGCGCTGTCGGGCGGACAACAGCAACGCGTCGCCCTGGCGCGGGCACTTGCGCCACGACCCTCGGTTCTTTTGCTCGACGAGCCGTTATCCAATCTTGACCTGAAGCTGCGCGAAGCAATGCGTGCGGAATTGAAGGAGATGCAGCAGGAACTGGGTATGACCTTCATCTACGTCACCCATGACCAGGAAGAAGCGATGGCAATGTCCGATCGCATCGTCGTCATGTGGAAGGGGGCCGTCGCGCAGCAAGGGGATCCCGGTTCCATCTATGGCGATCCACAATCGACCTTTGTCGCCGACTTCATCGGGAAGTCCAATATTCTGACATTGAGGGAGGTAACGTCGACTGGAACCGCATGGGATGCTTCAATCGACAAGTGCGACATAAGACTTCGCGCGACGCGCGGAAAGGGAGATGCCCGCTATTGTGTCATTCGACCCCAGGACATCCAGCCGCTTGTCGACGACGCTCCGGTTCCGGAAGATTTCAACGTGCTTAGAGGTATGCTGAAAAGAGTGATCAATCTTGGGGCATCGCTCGAAGTGCTCGTTGAACTCGCGCCCGAAATTCACGTCAGCGTTCTGGTTCCTTCCGCAGGGTCGGACGCATTGCCGGCCCCTGGGCAACAGCTGAAGCTCGGCATTCGTGCCTGTGCATTGAAACTCCTGGCCGACTGAGCAGCGATCGATAAAGCAGCCGCATCAATGCCTCGGGGTTCATATTGGAGATCTCCCAGGGGCCCGCTTTAGGATCACCGTGACCTAATCGAGAAGGTCACTATAGGAGATGAAAATGCTTACAAAGGAGCGGCTTAAGGCCATTCAGCATTCCAGCAACGTGTGTGCGGATATCGAGGGTTTTGATTTCGACCGATACGACAGCCGCGACATCGAGGCGATCCGAGGGTACTGGCTGCAGTATGGGGTGATACGGTTCAAGCAGACCCGCATCACAGACGCGCAGCAGGTGGAATTCTCACGGCATTTCGGCGAGTTTGTCATCCACCCGAAGCAGTTGCAGGAAGGGGGACATCCAACGCACAGGGAAATTCTTGTCATCAGCAACGCAATGACCGACGGAAAGCCCAGTGGAGCCATGGGAAACAGTGAGGCCACCTGGCATACGGACACATGGTTCTACGAGAAGCCTCCGGCTGGGGCGATTTTGCGTGCAGTTCAAGTCCCTCCCTCAGGCGGTGATACCTACTTCCTGTCGACCTATCTTGCCTACGAAACACTGCCGGCGACACTGAAAGCAGCCGTCGATGGACGGCAGATCTTCTTCCAGAACGTCTATGACAAAACGGGTAAGCTGCGGCTGGGAAAATCGACCCCGAAGAGCCAGGACTATCGCGAGTGGAGCGGCGTCGTGCACCCACTTGTTCGCACTCATGGCGAGACGGGTCGCAAGGCACTTTATCTCGGCGGAACAATTGACGGCGCATGGATCGTCGGAATGAGCCGCGACGAGAGCGATGCGCTCTTGGCCGAGCTGTGGGATCACACGACCAGCACCAAGCAAGTCTTTGTGCAGCAGTGGGACGAAGGAGACATCATGATGTGGGACAATCGATGCACGATGCATCGTCGCGATTCATTTGATCCGGCCTTCATCCGGATCATGCACCGTACGACGACCTCAGGCGAACGGCCAGTCTGATCCCCAAAACGAAGAGCTATCCGTGACAATGTTCTATCAACTGATGGATCGCCATCCACCCCTGAATCCTGACCTGATCGAACTATTGTCATCGGTAGAGACGGCAACGATCGGCCACGTGGAGCATGTGGGATTTGTGGGAAGTCAGGTCCTTCCGCTGTTCCCGGCTCATGCGGCCGGAGTTGCCGTAACCGTCGCGGCCCCCGGCCGCGACGGTTCTATCATCTACAAGGCGATCGACCAGCTCATGCCCGGCGATATGCTTGTGATCTCTCGTGTCGACGGCGATGACATCGCCTGCGTGGGAGGCGGGGTGGCAACGGCTGCCATGGCGAAGGGCGCCGTTGGCATCGTCGTGGACGGTCCATGTACTGATGTCGAGGAGATCGGGGAAGTTGGATTGCCGGTCTGGTGCCGGGGTGTGTCCTCCAAGACCACCAATCGTCAATTCAGCATCGGTGGTTGCTTGAATGTTCCCGTCGCCTGCGGACGTACCGCCGTGTTGCCTGGCCAGGCCGTACTTGCCGACCGCTCCGGAGTGTTCGTCGCCGATGCCAACCGGATGCGCCAAATCGCTGAAGCAGCAAGGCAACGCCAGCAAAGATCGGTCGCCGTGCGAACGCATCTGGCGGCAGGCAGATCGATTTTTGAATTCCAGCCGGAGACCGGATCGTGAAAATCGCGTTGATTCAAATGAACTCGCAACCGGACCGCCGCCGGAACCTGGTTCAGGCCGAGCGGCTGATGAACGAAGCGATGCGCGGAACTCCCGACCTGATTGTTCTCCCTGAGCACTTCGATTGGATGGGAGGAACCGGAGATGACAAACGGCGCGCCGCCGATCGCGTCCCCGGCGGCGAGGCCTACGGTTTCATCGAGCGTTTTGCGAAGGACAATTCAGTCTGGATACATGCCGGCAGCTTGCTGGAACGGCAGCGCAACGACGGACCCGTGCACAACACGACGATCGTGTTTAATGCGCGCGGCGAGGAGGTCGGCCGCTATCGGAAGATTCATATGTTCGACATTACGGCGCCGAACGGGATGAAATACGCTGAATCGTCGGTTGTGACGCCGGGCGATGATCTTCTTATCTACGAGTTGAATGGATACAGGATCGCATGCGTGATCTGCTACGATCTTCGTTTCTCGCGCCTGTTCGATCGGCTGGCCAGCGAGATGGTCGATATCTTCATTCTCCCTGCTGCGTTCAACCGCCAAACCGGACGCGCGCACTTTGAGGTGCTATGCAGGGCGCGGGCGATTGAGTATCAGGCTTACTTCGTCGCATGTGGTCAATGTGGCAGTTACCCCACCCCCGGCGGCCCGCGCCGGGAAACGTTAGGCCGTTCTCTTGTTTGCGACCCCTGGGGAACGGTGATTGGCAAAGCCGGCCACTTTCCGGCAGTTCTCCAGGTCGAAATCGATCCGCATCGCCTTGCCGAAGTACGGCGCCTGATTCCGATGTCAGAGCATCGGGTGCTCCTTGATGGCAAGCACCTCCACATCAAGCCGGAACGCATGTAGCGCCGGCGTTTCGCAAGCGCTTTGCTTTCCCAGGAATTTATCCAAGCTTCATCCTGCCGTTTCCTCCGGATCGCTAGGTTCTTCCGATTGGCGAGAAGGAGAAACCGTCCATGCAGGAACAGAACATTCAAGCTAGTCGCGACGTGAAATTTCTCAATTGTGAAGAGATCCGCGCCGCAGGCGCCGACCTGACCACGCAGGAGCTTCTGGACGCAACAGATGCGGCTTGGCGGGACATCCGGTCAGGAAAATCGTTTGGTGGCAAGTCCGTGCTGTCGCTGCCAGAGGAATCCTTCTGGGAGGTCGAAAGCGTCGCTCCATTCAAGTCCCAGTTTGAGAACGAGCGGTTGGGATGGAAATTGTCGTGCCTCTACAGCGTCAATGATCAATTCGGCGGCGTCAAGATCATCGGTGCCAACGCGTTCAACCGCAATCTCGGCTTTCCGCGATCGACCTCGACCGTACTGCTGCTGGAGAAACGAACCCTGCGCCTCGTGACGGTTCTGGACGGAACCGCAATGTCCGCCCGGCGTACGGGCACATATGCAACGACGGTTCTGGGCATGTTCACGAATCCAACGGACAAGCTATCAGTCTTTTTGTTCGGGTCGGGCCCAATCGCCCGCAGCGTGATTGAGTGCCTTGATTTCCGTTTCGCAGACAGGATCGAAGAGATCGTGGTGCGTGGGCGTAGCAGGGAAGGCCTTGAGGCACTGATGGCAGACATCGCGGGTTGCACGACGATCCCAATCATCCCTGCAAGCGACACCACACGCCTACCGTTCTGCCGGTTTGTGATCACGGCCACGAATGCCAGAACACCTCTGTTTGACGATTGCGCCCTTCATCGACGCGCCATATCGCTGCATCTCGGTGGAGATGAGGTCCCAGATGCCTACCTCCAGCGAGCACTTCGATCGGGTCTTGTCGTCTGCGATGACGTGGCGACCGTCTCTCGCCGAAATTCGCAAAGTATTGCGCTGCATTTCTCCAGGCGCGGCCTTTCCCTCGAGCAAGTCGGCCCGTTGATCGGAGTAGCAGAGCTTTCAGGCTCCGGTGATTTGCACGTCGATCAGGAAGGTCCGACCTGCGTCACCTGCGTTGGCCTGCCGATGCTCGATCTCTATGTCGCACAGGCGATCTACAAAAAATACCGTGCGTACAACGATCACATGCTGGCAACCCGGACTTGATCAAAGGGAGGCGGTTCATTGTACCTTTCCGAAATACTCGCCGAACATATCTCGGCTGTCGCCGCTCGACCTCCCCTTGCCGAGACGCGCAACATGGCAATCCGGTGTGTTCTTGATCTTATCGGTGCTGCCATCGTCGGTCATTCCTCCGACAGTGCAACGGCAGCGCGCCGATCCGCAGCAACCCTCTTTGGCAAAGGCGAGGCGCCGATATGGTTTTCGGGACAGGAATTGGCCGCTGTCGGCGCCCTCTTCTGTAACGCAGCAGCGGCCTGCGCCCTTGATATCGACGATGGTCACCGGGCAGCACGAGGCCATCCCGGAGCCTCCGTGGTAACGACTGCCCTTACCATCGGCTCGATACAACAGCTTGGCGGCGACGACATCATCGCAGCAATTGTCGCAGGCTACGACATTGGAGTGAGGACGGCAGCGGCACAGAACCCGCAAACTATTTCCACGCGGCAGTCGGGACGCTGGGCGGCCATCGCATCCGCCGCAACCGCGGCGGTCTTGCTCAAGGCTTCACCAGCGGTGACCACTCAGGCGCTTGCGATTGCCGGCGTGCTTGCCCCGAACCAGCAGGCAAATGGTAGCTCGGGTTACTCGAAGATGACCGGCAACGACGTCAAGGAAGGCATCCCGTGGAGTAGTGCCACGGGGCTTATGGCTCTCGAGCTTGCGCGTCGCGGTTTTACGGGTCCTTCTGATCTGTTTGATTACCCTGACTACTACGACCCGCGGCTGTTACTCGGAGAACTCGGTCGCCGTTGGGAGATCCTCGGCACTTACTTCAAACCCTATGCGTGCTGCCGCTACATACATCCGGCTCTCGATCGGCTTCTTGAGCTTGTCGAACGCTATGGCCTGACGTCAGAGACCGTCATCTCGATCGATGTCGAGACGTTCGGCTGGGCCCTCCGGCTTGCAAATCGCACGTCGCCGGAGAATCTCGTCGATGTCCAGTTTAGTCTTCCCTACTGTCTCGCGATTGCCCTTGTTGACGGCTCCTCCGGATTGTTGCCGATAACGACCAAGTGCCTTGCACGCCCGGATCTCGTTGCTGTTGCAAAGAAGGTTCAGCTCTTGGTTCATCATCAGAGTGACCGCCTCTTTCCGGCCGAAACCCTGGCACGCGTCACTGTTCAAACAAAAAATGGCAAGTTTGTTTCCGACTTGGGTGGCCCACTCGGAGATCCCGGTTTGCCGCTGCTGTGGCACGGTATAGAGGAGAAGTTCTGTCGATTGACAGCCGCCAGGCTTACGCCGGGGAAGCGACAAGCCATTGTCGACGGCGTGCTGGCACTGGCGCAGGGTGAGGCAGGACCGCTATTTGCGGAAATGCCACAGTATTTGGACATGCACGAGGATTGACAGGGTTCATCGCAATGTAGAGCGCGTTGTGTGGGCACACTGCGTCTTTATGCTGGAACCGGTCGTTTCATGGGTTCTTGGGGATTTTGTCGCTTCTCGCACCGTTCCAAACGGCGAAGCGGCCATTGATCATCAGGTGCCGCACGCGAGCAAGATTGTGGCTTTCGACAATCGCAACGTCGGCACGCTTTCCAGGCGCAAGAATACCCCTGTCTCCCGCAAACTCGGGGAAAATCCGAGCAACGTTGCCGGTTGCAAGCGCAATCGCGCAAGGCAACGTCGTCTGCTCTCGTTGCACCATGCGGTTGATCGCTGCAAGGATGCTGTCCCAATCGCCGCCGGCAAAATCGGTAGACAAGGTATCGACAAGCCCCTCACGGACCAGGAGGTCGATGTTGGTCGCGTCGTTGCGCCAACGGGTTGTAATGCAGTCGAGTGTTGAAACGTCGATGACGACGCCACGCTTCTTGAGTTCGCGTGCGGAGGCAACACATTCATCCGGACGAAACGAGGGATGGTTGGCGTGAGCCGCCACAATGCGGGCTGATGGATATCGCACTGCCAGGTTCAGTAATGTTCGTGCTGTTGGGAGCGCGTGGTGGAATATGCCTGGCAGGCCATAGTGCGCACTGGCTGCGGCAATCTCGTCCAGTCCTCTCAAGGAGAGCGCGACAGGGGGCATAACGGTTTTCGTTATCAGCTCCACAAGATCCTGGACGGACATGATCGATAACAGACCGCATTCGGCGAGAAGTGCTTCGATCAGTTCAGTTGGGGCTGCGTCCTTACCGTCGAGGGTGCGTCCGAGGACTGCTTCTTTGAGACTTCGCGCCCACTTCGGGGAGAGCCTGATGCCCGTTAATGCAAATATCGCGTCCGGTATGAAGCGATAGTCCTGGGCCCCTCCCCCAAGCGTTTGACCACCGCCGGCTTCGCCAAGCGCTCGCACCCCAGCACTTATCATCGTCTCGATGGTCGCTGCATGATGACGGTCGCGGAGACCGGCGCCGTCAATTGCAAGTGCGGCACGAAGGTTGCTCGGCGTATGCGCGCTCGTGATATGTATGTCGAGAGGATGGTTGTTTCGCGTAACATCGTCGATTTCATCGGCAAGGGCGAGGCCGCAGACATTCAGGAGAGTAGAGGTGCCGGAAAGCAGATGTCGGTTGCGAAAGTAATCGACGTCGCTCGACCGAAAGGGCTTGGACCCGCTCGGCATCGAGGGGCCGTGCACGCACCCATGCGCATGCGCGTTGATAATGCCGGGAATGATCGTGTAGCCGTCGGCGTCGATGACAAGCGATCCTGCGGCGGCCGCAAGCTGACCCTCCGCGACCTGGACAATCGTTCTGCCGCGAACACGGACGGAACCGCGGGTGTGAACTGTTGATCCATCTCCCGTGACAACGCGGCCATTGAGGATCAAGGTTTCGCACGCCATCGCGCTCTCCTTTCGGGCAGGGAGACGGAGCCGATGCCATAGCCGATGCCGCGCACCGTACGAATGGGGTCAGGGGCTCCCTCAACCCTCAGACACCTGCGCAGTCGCCCGATGTGGACGTTCACCGTCTTGCAATCGACGTATGTTCCACTTGGCCAGCACTGCCTGATGATCTCCCTGCGGTCGGAAATCCTGTCGGGCTGAAGAAGGAAGTAGCGCAGGATGGCAAACTCGATCCGTGGAAGGTAGACGGGGCAATCGGCACGCCACACGCGCCGGGCCGCCACGTCCATCTCGATGTCGCCAAATCTCAGGCGCTGTGTCGTGCCTTGCGTCATCAATGCCCGAAGCAGATGACTGGGCGGAACCGGTCGGGTAAAGACTTCATCGGCGCCTGCGTTGAGGAAGGCAAGACCCTGGCCATGCGCCCCCGGGTCAACCAGGGCGACAATGATGATCGCGCTGCCTGCTCGAAGATCGCAAATCTGCGCACAGGCCGAAACTGCGTCCCTGACCCGGCCGTCAATCAGAAGCGCACAGACGTTGTCTTGGCGCGCAGCGATAACGATGTCATTGGCTTCTGACTGCAGGCTCGTCGCAAAGCCGGAATGCTCTAGAAGGTGGCGGGCAATGAAGCACAGATCGCCGTCTCCTGAGCCGATAACAATCGTCGGTCTCATGGCATACTGTCGCTGTTGTTGTGTTTTGGCACCCCTACAATCTCACGAGAGAGGGTGCGCTTCAAACATTGATGTCCAGCGCTCGATTAAGAAATATTTCTTCGATGTTCACACGACATCTAAGAACGGGACGAAGCAGACGGCACCTGTCGGACATTACGCCTTGGTATCCCCAAGTGCTGGCTTTCCATTGATATGAATGGCCAATGAATTGATTTGTCGTGAAATTGGAGGCTGCAAAGGAGCGGCTGCATAATTTTGTTCTCACCCCGTCCCTCCGGAGAACCAGATGTGTACCCCTTTGGAAATGTCGAACTTGTCGTCGGAAGAAAGCAGACTGGAGGATGAGGAGCACTGCAATGATCCCCATGTGGCAGCAAAACCCCTACCCTGCGTGACCTGTCGCAACCTCTCCTGTAAAGGACGCAAGGCTCAGCCGCAGCTGGACGGCACCGCCAAAGGCACGGCCCCAACGAATGAGCCCATCGAGTGATAGTGCCGATCATCTTGAGTTTAGTCTTCTCGACATAAGTAACACGCAAAGGTTGTCAATCGCCTTTAAAGATTAATCGAAATGCCTGAGAAGGCGGGATTAGCAATTATGCGAGTTGGCAAGAGTAAATATTGACCGCAACCTTAGAGGGATTGTCGTCGGGCCTGTCATACGCTTCCGACATGGCATTCAGTCCATAAGGGCAGGCGGAGAGAACTCATTCAAGCGAAGATCATCTTTGCGGATAACGGCGGCACGGATGCTCATCCAATCATTGCTGCAATCGAAAGGGAGGCGATGGCTGTGTCGGTGGTACACTCCATCCTTCAACTGCGAAGGCATCTCTATCGATCGCAATATGACGCGGTGATCGTCGATGCCGTTTCATCGCCAAACGAAGCAATCGACTTCTGTCGCCAAATCAGGACCAGCAGCGCCATCCCGATCTTCCTTATTGTGGAGCCCTTCAAGGCGGATCTGATCGTGTTGGCGCTAGAAGCCGGGGCCGATGATTGCATGTCACCTCCCGTCTCGATCCCTGAATTTGTCGCCAGGATCAACAACCTTCTGAGACGTGCCTCATACGCCCGCATTCCCACACATCGGCAACCGTTAGCATTCACCTTCGCCGGCTTTCGTCTCAGCGTGCTTGAACGCCAGCTTTGGGGTCCGGACTGCCAGATCGTTGATCTCACCTCTGCAGAATTCGATCTGCTGCTGGCACTGTGCCGGAACCCGGGAAGGCTGATGCGACGCGAAGAGTTGCTGACATCGACGCATGCCGGTGTTGCAGGACCCGTGACGCGCAGCATCGACGTCCACATCAGCCGTCTGCGTCAAAAAATAGAACACGATCCGCCGAACCCTCGCCTGCTCAAGACAGTGAGACTTGGAGGATATGTTTTCACGGCCGACGTGATGGCGGGCTAGGTCATGTCCGCGAATATTAAGTTTTGTTTCCGGACACCGTTCCAATTGATGCGCGAGAACCATGCAACTAATCGTATGCACGCCTGATCGTCATGGACGGGCTGAAAGCTGGGTTGGCGTCGCGCAGGCGACGACGGGGTTCATTGAATTGCGCAAGGGTGGTCGTCGACATCAGCGTCCACATGGAGCTTTGCGCATCCTGGGGGAGCTTATCGGCTATGAATATGCGTACTCTTTTTCACGAAATGATCGATTCGACCGCGACAACGTCCACGGAGGATTCGCTCCGCGCCGCCGTTGCGAGGATCACCACCAAGCATGGTTTCGAGCGCTTCGCATATCTCAATCTCGACGCCGTAAGCGCCAGGAGCTTTGCCGTATCGAACTATCCGCAGGACTGGCAGGCGATGTATTTCGGCCGCTCATACATGGCGCTGGATCCCGTCGTCACTATGGGCAAACGGATGATGCGGGCGTTTCAGTGGTGCGTCGATGAGCAACGACGACGGGCGACGAAAGACGAGCGCGGTTTCTGGGACGCGGCGTCGCAGTTCGGCATTCGCGCAGGGGTGACTGTGCCGATACGCGTGTGCTACGGGCAGGTTGCAATGCTGACCCTGGCTTCCTCTCAAAATTTGCGTCCAAGAGAATTCTGCGAAACCGAATGTGCCGTCGCCGCAACCTCGGCAACGTTTCTGCATTCGCGTCTCGTCTCGACGAATTGTCCGACAACGCAGCGTCAGCCAGGATTGTCCGACCGCGAGGCGCTGTGCTTGGGATGGATAGCCGCGGGGAAGTCGATGCAGGACATCGCCGAGATCCTTGGCTTGAACTACCACACCGTTCGCTGGGATCTCGACAACATCCGCGCGAAACTCAACGTAAAGAACCTGAAACAGGCACTTTCCCTGGCGCTGCAACTGGGTTTGATCTGACAGTGCCTATCGAAGAACCTGTTCGGCCACCGCGGCCGAACAGTCCTTTGGCGTCTCTTGATGGCGAGATGAACACATCCCTCAAGTGCGGATGCGCCGGACGCCGATCCAATGTCTGCCTTACGCCACCTTCACCCTTTCGACGAATTCAGAATGGTAGTCGGCGGGACAGATCCGCTCGAAGGTTGCCTGGTCGGCGGCGAGAACACCCGCAACACTTGGCGTTTCGTTGATGAGGCGAAGTTCTCCCAGACGTCTCATCGGCCAACCGGAGCGATTGAGAAGTCGCTCGAGCCGGACATCGGTTACTGTGACGATCTCGTTGTAGCCGTTGAGAAAGGACCATTCCGCAATTGCGGCAAACATGGTCCGGGTCGCCAGATGCAGCGGACGCCCCTCCATTCCGTGACAATGGTCGATGTCGACACAGAAGCGCGAGCTTTCGATCATGGACGCATGGGGGCGGAACGTGTCACCACCCCCAAGCAAGCATGAAAATAGAGTTTGCAGCATCGTTGGGCCACAGGCAGGGAGAAGGCGCGCGCAGCCAACGACATTGCTTTGCTCATCGATTGCCAGAATGTAGGTCGGCTCAAGCGCGTCGAATTCGTCGCACTCGCGCTCGCCCTTACACGCGACCCAACCTAAGCGTTGCGCAAAGACACGGGCGCGCAGCCGATACATTTGTTCAAGGAGATCTAGGTCACGGGATGTTCGGGGTTGACTGAGTGCGACTGCCTGCATGATCAAAATCCTCCGCAATTTGGGTTACGCAATCAGCGTGAACGGAGGTGACAGAGATTTGAACTCGCAGATTTGCGGGTCGAGACAAACGGCTGCGCCGAGACGGGAACCAACACGAGCTATCTATCGAGAAAACAGTACTGCACGGTCCCGACAGGGCGCCGGAGTAGGAGCGATGAACTGCGTTGGCACAGACGCGGAGATTTAAATGCTGTGATCGAAATGGCCGTTCATTCTGTTGCTGGACGACGTAATCACGCCTATTGCAAAGCGCGTAACCTGTTGACGATCTGTCGGACCGTCAACATTCTGGTCGCTCCGGCTGATCGCCCGGAAAAGGTCAAGAGTAACTGGATCTGGCCGGGCGCGAATGTGATGAATGCTGGAGTTCACCGAATTTCGCTCAAGGACGGACCGAAGCTGGTTGCATACGATGAGCACGGGAATTCGCAGGCGCGATCCCATTGGACGGGCCCCGGGGGCCCCTGGAGGTGACCCCGTTCCATGCAGAAAAGGTGGGGATACTGTCCGTCATCGAGAAACACCTGGCTTTGCATTATGTAATGTGGGACGGCGCCACGTTCTAAAATGCGGCTGAGCTGAACGAAGGACTGAATGACAAAACAACTCGATATGTTTGCTTCGACGCTGGCGGCCAGCGAACTGCAAATCGAGCGTATTCGCCGAACCGATCGGAAGTCGATCGGTTGGAGTGCAGAGGAAATGGTTGAATGCCTGGAGGCAACCGGGGACTACCGCGTGTTACGCAGGCTTGCTCCCCGTTCCGCTCCCACACGTCGCCGACCGGAATTTGGACGCCTGGGCGTTCTCATCGACACCGAGACGACCGGCCTTGATCACCGCAAGAACGAGATCATCGAGATAGGTGCGGTAAGCTTCACGTTCGATGACGAAGGCCAAATCGGGGACATCGTTGATGTCTATTCTGGACTGCAGCAGCCACAAACCGCGATTCCCCCGGGGATTACCCAACTGACGGGGATCACCGACGAGATGGTGGCGGGGCAACAGATCGATATGGCGTCGTTGCGGCGGATTATCGAACCGGCAGATCTCATCATTGCCCATAATGCCGGCTTTGACCGCCCTTTCTGTGAGAGGTTTTCTCCGGACTTCAAAGACAAGGCCTGGGCGTGTTCGGTCTCTGAGATCGACTGGAGCGCGCGCGGTTTCGAGGGCACAAAGCTCGGCTACCTTGTCGGTCAGGCAGGCTATTTCCACGTTGGCCATCGCGCCGTTGACGATTGCTTCGCGCTGCTGGAAGTCCTCGACCATCAGAAAGCGGAAGCTGAGAAGCCTTTCGCTGAACTGCTCAGGGCCTCCGAGCGATCGCGCGCTCGTCTGTTTGCCGAACACAGTCCTTTCGACATGAAGGATCACCTCAAAGCACGGGGATATCGTTGGTCTGACGGGAGCGACGGTCGTCCGAAGTCCTGGTGGATCGAAGTCGACGAGGATCTTCTGGCAGACGAACTTCACTTCCTGCGAACTGAAATATACCGTTGGGACGATGCCGACCCGCCGGTCCAGCACCTGACTGCGCTGGAAAGGTATAAGGCGTAAGCTTCTACGCCTGGTCACTTCCTCTACCCGCCAGGCATGCAGCAAAAGGCGAATCCCCCAGGATGCGTCAACAGGTTGTTAGGACTTTGTTGACCATAATTGCCTCTCGCATGCCTGGCTTTGCAAACCGTCTGCACGCCCGCCGGGCCAAAGGGTTGAGGTTGGCCATGTCTGATGATCCGGAAAGGCGGTTGACGCCGTGCATCTTCGGTGCTGTCGGCAGAACGCTATGGTCGATCGCCAGACGCGCTCGGCAAGCGGCGATCGCAACACTCGCCATTCTCCTATCAGGAATGACGGCCGAGGCAGAGGATCGTGCCTTGAAGCTCTTTTTTACGCACACCGGAGAGCGAACCACGATCACGTTCAAACGCGACGGAAGATTTGATCCGAGAGGGCTCGCGCAGATCAATCGCTTTTTGCGTGACTGGCGGAAAAACGAACCCACGCGGATGGATCCGCGTCTGCTCGATCTCGTCTGGGAGGTTTATCATCGCAGCGGTGCGCGTGACTATATCCACGTTGTATCAGCTTACAGATCTCCGACGACGAACAAGATGCTGCGCTCGCGTTCTCGAAGCTCCGGCGTTGCAAAGACAAGCCAGCATATGCTTGGCAAAGCGATGGACTTCTACATCCCTGGTGTGAAACTGCAGACATTGCGGGCGCTTGCCATGCAGTTGCAGATCGGCGGTGTTGGATACTATCCCCGTTCCGGGTCCCCCTTCGTGCACCTTGACGTCGGTCGAGTAAGGGCGTGGCCGCGGATGTCGCGGCAGGAACTCGCAAGCATATTCCCGAATGGCCGCACCATGCATGTCCCGGCTGACGGCAGACCCCTTCCGGGCTATGCCCAGGCTCTTGCCAACCACAACAAGCGCATTCAATCTGGCTCGATCGAGAACGCTGCAACAGCCGATGAGGAAGATGCTGTCGAACCCGGCCAGGCGAGCCCTTCGGCCGGCCCCATTGAGGTCGCACTCGTTCCAGTCCCATCCAGCCGCGTCGAGAGGGCCCTTTCCCACCAGGCAGGCCCAAATTCGGTCACTGCCCGGGCGAACGGCCAGGCGCCAATCGCGGATCTTTCCTTGTATGCCGTTCCGATCCCGAATCTCCGGCCTCCGGAAGAGGCGGTGGGTGCAGCGATTGATGAAATTCAGACGGCATCTACCGGTGCCGCGGAACCGGAGCAAAATACACGAAAGTTCCTCCCTTTGCTCACGGAAGCTCCGACGTCTGGCTTCACGCTGTCCACACAGTCCGCTGCCTCGTTGCCAATGTCCGGATCGTCGGAACTTCAAGCTGGTATCGGGAGCGTTTCGGCAAGGCGGCTTTTAAGTTGGGCTCTGCATTTGCCGGACAGGGCGCCGGGCCTTTCTGCACCGTATGGTCATCGACGCCTGATCATTCTCGACTCGGATCGAGGTCCATACAACGCCTCTCTTGCGACCTCACCTTAATTTGAAAGTGATGGTCCCAAACGTCGGGCTGCCAAGCATTTTCGGCAGCTTTAGCGAACGACGGTCATCATAGATCCCCATTCCGTCGCCCGTCTGGATGAGGGCTGAGCGCGCCTCGCAGGCGGATGCATTTCCGTTGATGTCAGACATGCCCTGACGGCGACGATGTAGTCTTCACCATCGTCGATTGGCCAGCCGGCAATGCCTCGGCAATTTCGCCAGGCGTATTGACCAGCCTCTATTTCCAGCGCCAGGCAAGCGTCATGCGAAGATCGCGGTCGGGGTCACCGTCTTCCAAATCGCAGTGGCAGCGGCACGACGCCGTGGGTCCGCACATGCAGCACCGACATAGACGCATCCGTCCTTGAACATGATCTTGGCATCGGTACTCGCGTGTCCTGACAGACAGCGTGCTTGCCGTCGCGGTTTTCGCCCGCGTGCGAAAGATAGGATAGTGAAATTCACAATGCCAGCGGACAGGTCAGGCCGCGCATCAGCGAGCGCGCCGACACCGGATTGGCAGGCCCGGCGAAGGACATCTGCAGATAGGCGCGCGCTCCCTTGGCACGCACATCGATCAGGAACCGCCGGCCGGCGTCGCGGGGCCGCAACCGTGATCCGTCCAGGAACCGCAGGAGGCCCCATGGTCCGGCTTCGCCCTTCTTGTCGACTGCAATGCCGTTATCGAAGGATATCTCAAATCCGCGAGCGGGTGACGCTCCTGGCCATTTCAAGGTCACTGCCTCCCCCGAAGTGACGACCGGAGCATGAGCGCCGCCGATTGAGATGGTCGCCGCTCCTCGTTGGGCGAGCGCTTCCAGCACGATCGGGACATTGGGCGGTGTTCCCTGTTGGAACAGAGCCTGCCCAAGGGCCACTGCCCGCTGCAAGAATGCTGCGCTTTCCGGTGTATAGCCGGAAAGCCGCGCCTCCGGTCTCCAACGCCACGGTGTCGCCGACGTGTCCATCAAATGTGCCAGTTGCGCCCGAAAATACTTTTCGATCGTGCCCTCCGGCGCGAAGATCCGTGCGACCTCGTCCATGTCCGCGTCAGGGCCATCGAAGAACGGATAATGGCCATTCACGGCGGCCCGGCAGGCGGCTGAAATTTGCGAACCCCAAGATGACTGGGACTGAGACTGA
>Ga0102592_1000435_pt1 | contig 72612 bp, 68 predicted proteins | sample AraplaCol_mMF_r2_FD_76861 | JGI IMG/M metagenome (GOLD analysis project Ga0102592, IMG submission 76861) | Arabidopsis root microbial communities from North Carolina, USA - plate scrape MF_Col_mMF_r2 (SPADES assembly) (version 2) | ecosystem: Host-associated > Plants > Roots > Endosphere...
GGCGCCGTCGCCTTCAACGAGCATCTGATGCACGCGATGCACGAGGTGCCGGTGTGGGTGAAGCTCAGCGCGACGATCGCGATGCTGAGCGGCCTGGCCATTGCGTATGGCGCGTACATCGTGTCGCCGAGCTTCCCCGCGAAGTTCGCCGAGGCGTTCCGCCCGCTGTACCTCTTCTCGCTCAACAAGTGGTATTTCGACGAGCTCTACAACTTCCTGTTCGTGCGCCCCGCCTTCGCGATCGGCCGCCTGTTCTGGAAGCAGGGTGATGAAGCCACGATCGACCGGTTCGGCCCCAATGGTGTCGCCAAGGTCGTCCAGCTCGGCGGTGGTGTCACTGCCAAGCTGCAATCCGGATATGTCTACGCCTATGCCTTCATCATGCTGATCGGCCTCACTGCCGCGCTGACCTGGGTGATCGCGCGATGAGCGGCTTCCCGATCCTCACCGTCATGCTGGCGGTGCCCGCGATTGCCGCGGTCGCCTGCCTGTTCCTCAACGCGCAGGGCGCGCGCTGGCTGGCGCTCGCCGCCACCTTCGTCGACCTGGCGCTCGGCATCCTGCTCTGGGCCAACTTCCAGACCGGCGACGGCGCTGCCCAGTGGCAGTTCGTCGAGCATGTCCGCCTGTTCGGCATCGGCGGCGCCGAGTTCGCCTGGGCACTGGGCATCGATGGCTTCGCGCTGCTGCTGATCGCCCTGTCGGTCTTCCTGATGCCGATCTGCATCGGGGCGAGCTGGCTCTCGATCGAGAAGCGCGTGCCGGAGTACATGGCTGCGTTCCTCGCCACCGAAGTGCTGATGATCGGCACCTTCGCGGCGCAGGACCTGATGCTGTTCTACGTCTTCTTCGAAGGCGGCCTGATCCCGATGTTCCTGATCATCGGCATCTGGGGCGGCGCCAATCGCATCTACGCGTCGTACAAGTTCTTCCTGTACACGCTGCTCGGCTCGCTGCTGATGCTGATCGCGATCATCTACATGATCCTGACCACCGGCACGACGTCGATCCCGGCGCTGATGCAGCATGACTTCCCGGCGCATGTGCAGACATGGCTATGGCTGGCCTTCTTCGCCTCGTTCGCGGTGAAGATGCCGATGTGGCCGGTCCACACCTGGCTTCCCGACGCGCACGTGCAGGCACCGACCGCGGGTTCGGTCATCCTGGCGGGCGTGCTGCTGAAGCTCGGCGGATACGGTTTCCTGCGCTTCTCGCTGCCGATGTTCCCGGAAGCGTCGGCCCAGTTCCTCTGGCTCGTCTTCGCGCTCTCGGCGATTGCGGTGGTCTACACCTCGCTCGTCGCCCTGGTGCAGAGCGACATGAAGAAGCTGATCGCCTATTCGTCGGTCGCCCACATGGCGATCGTGACCTTCGGCCTGTTCGCGCTCAACGCGCAGGGCATCGAGGGCGCGATGATGGTGATGCTCGGCCACGGCGTGGTCTCGGGCGCGCTCTTCCTCTGCGTCGGCGTGATCTATGACCGCCTGCATACCCGCGAGATCGACCGCTACGGCGGCCTTGCGATCAACATGCCGCGCTACGCCGTGCTGTTCCTGCTGTTCACCATGGCCTCTGTCGGCCTGCCGGGCACCAGCAACTTCATCGGCGAGTTCCTGAGCCTTGCCGGCCTGTACCAGGTCTCGACGCTCTACGCGCTGCTCGGCACCACCGGCATCATCCTGGGCGCGGCATACATGCTGTACCTCTACCGTCGCGTCGCCTTTGGCGACCTGACCAAGGACGATGTGAAGGCGATGCCGGATCTCGACGCGCGTGAGTTCCTCATGCTCGGTGCCCTGGCTGCCGTGACCCTCTGGATGGGCGTCTATCCGGAGAGCTTCATGAAGCCGATGCGCGGCGACGTGGAGAAGCTGGTCGCACGCCTCGAGCGTGCCGCGCCTGCCGGTGACTCGCTGCCCACCGTCGGCAAGCCTGCGCCTGCCGCCCATCATGGCGAGACTCACGCCGCTGCCCCTGCTGCGCACGGGGAGGCGCACTGATGAATTATTCGCTCCAATTGATGATGGCGCTGCCCGAGCTGGTGCTCGCTGTGGGCGCCATCCTCCTCATGCTCGTCGCCGCCTGGGGCGGTGCTCAGTCGACCAGGCTGGTCAGCTGGACCGCAATCGCCGTGCTGATCGGCGCTGGCATCTCGCTCGCCGGCCCGGCTTCGGCGGGTGGTGAGGCCTTTGGCGGCCTCTACCGTCCGGACATGTTCGCTGCCTTCGCCAAGGCGCTGATCTTCCTGGCCGCCGGCGTCTCGATCCTGATCGCGCCGCGCTTCTTCTCGGAAACCTCGGGCGACGACCTGCGGCCTGAATATCCCGTGCTGATTCTGCTCTCGGCAGCCGGCATGGGCATGATGGTATCGGCGGGCGACCTGATGAGCCTCTATGTCGGCCTCGAGCTGCAGAGCCTCTCGGCCTACATCCTCGCCAGCTTCATGCGCCGTGACACGCGTTCGGCGGAAGCGGGTCTCAAGTATTTCGTTCTCGGCGCGCTGGCCTCGGGCATCCTGCTCTACGGCATCTCGCTGGTCTACGGCTTCTCGGGCACGACGCTCTTCTCGGGCATCGCCGACGCCTATGCCTCGGGCGAGCAGAAGACCGGGTTGCTGTTCGGCCTGGTGTTCGTCTTCTCGGGCCTCGCCTTCAAGATGTCGGCCGTGCCGTTCCACATGTGGACGCCGGACGTGTACGAAGGCGCGCCGACCCCGGTGACCGCGTTCTTCGCCTCGGCCCCCAAGGTCGCCGCGATCGCGCTCGCCACCCGCGTCGCGATCGACGCGATGGGCCCGGCGATCGCCGACTGGCGCCAGATCGTGATCTTCGCCTCGCTGGCGTCGATCATCTTCGGCTCGGTTGCCGCGATCCGTCAGGACAACATCAAGCGACTGCTTGCCTACTCCTCGATCGCCAATGTCGGCTTCGCGCTGGTCGGCTTGGCCGCCGGTGGCGAGGCGGGCGTGTCGAGCGTGCTCTATTATGTTGCCATCTACGTCGTGATGACGCTGGGCAGCTTCCTCGTCGTGCTGCAGATGCGCGATGCGGAGGGCCGTCCGATCGAGACGATCTCGAGCCTGTCGGGCATGTCGCGTACCCGCCCGGGTCTCGCGGTGGCGATGGCGATCTTCATGTTCAGCCTTGCCGGCATCCCGCCGCTGCTCGGCTTCTTCTCGAAGCTGCAGGTGTTCCTGGCGGCGGTCCATGCGGGCCTGTTCGTCTTCGCCGCGGTGGCTGCCGCTGCCTCGACGATCGGCGCATACTATTACCTCAAGATCGTCAAGGTGATGTACTTCGACGAGCCGGCGCCCGCTTTTGGCGGCCGCACGGATCCCGTCGAGGGCCTGCTGCTGGTGGTCTCCGCGGTGGTGATCTCGCCACTGGGCTGGCCGTTGCTGGGCTTCCTCGAAGTCTGGACCGGCGCTGCTGCGAAGGCGCTGTTCTGACCGCGACCGTTCGGACCGTCGCCGAGACGGGATCGACCAATGCCGACATGGCCGAGCTCGCCCGGAACGGGGCGGGCGAGGGCCTGTGGCTGAGAGCCGAGCGACAGACCGCGGGCAAGGGCCGTCAGGGCCGTGCCTGGCAGTCGCCGCTCGGCAATCTCTATGTCTCGACGCTGGTGCGGACGCGGGCGGGAGAGCCTTCCCCAGCTACGCTGGCGCTGGTCGCCGCTGTCGCGTTGGACGAGACCGCGCGGGTGTTCGGGCTGGAGCCGATGCTCAAATGGCCCAACGACCTGCTGGTGAACGGTGCCAAGCTCTCCGGCATCCTGCTCGAGCGGGTCGGAGACGCCGTGATCCTCGGCTTCGGGGTCAACCTGGCGCATCATCCGCACGGGCTCGACCGCGCGACCACCAGCTTCGCCGCGCATGGCCCGGCGCCGGATCCCCAGATCTTCGCTGAAACCCTCGCCGAGAGTTTTGCCCGCTGGGTGTCGCGCTGGCGGGACGGGATCGCGCCGGTGCGCGAGCGCTGGCTTGCCCGGGCGCACCCGATCGGCACCGCGCTCACGGCTCGCCTGGCCGACGGATCGAGTATCGATGGGCTGTTCGGCGGGCTCGACGGCGAAGGCGCGCTCATCCTGCGCTTGGCCGATGGCACCAGCCATGTCATCCATGCCGCCGACGTGTTCCTGCTCTGAGAGGCCCGGAAATGCTGCTCGCCATCGATGCCGGCAACACCAATGTCGTCTTCGCCCTGCTGGAGGGCGGCGAGGTTCGTGCCCGCTGGCGCATCGCCACCGATCCCCGGCGTACTGCGGATGAATATGCGGTGTGGCTGAGCCAGCTGCTCAGCCTCGAGGGCTATGACCGCGCCGATGTGACCGGCGTGATCATCGGCACGGTGGTGCCGCGCGCGCTGCACAACCTCCAGGTGCTCGCCAGCAAGTACTTCAAGACCGACGCGGTGATTGCCGGGCAGGGCAAGGCCGAATGGGGCTTCCCGCTCGATGTCGAGGAGCCGCAGGGGCTTGGCGCCGACCGGGCGCTCAACATGATCGCCGGCCATGCCCGCCATCCGGGCGACCTGATCATCATCGACTTCGGCACCGCCACTACCTTCGAGGTGGTCGACTATCGCGGTGCCTATAAGGGCGGGATCATCGCTCCCGGCATCAACCTGTCGCTTGACGCGCTCGTCACCGCTGCCGCCAAGCTGCCACGCATCGCGATCACGGCGCCGGCGACGACCAGCGTGGTAGGCCGCAACACCGTCGATCAGATGCATATCGGCATCTATTGGGGCTATGTCGCGATGATCGAAGGGCTGGTCGCGCGGATGAAGGCCGAGATCGGCCGCCCCGTGAAAGTGATCGCCACCGGCGGCCTGGCCGTGCTTTTCGAGAAGCACACCCCCATATTCGACGTGATCGAACCCGATCTGACCATTCAAGGGTTGGCGATGCTGTGGGAACGCAGCCGTTGACCGAGGAAACCAAGTGACCCCTGAAAAAGAACTCCTGTTCCTCGCGCTCGGCGGCTCGGGCGAGATCGGCATGAACGTCAATCTCTATGGCTGCCAGGGCAAGTGGCTGATGGTCGATTGCGGCATCACCTTCGGCGACGCCAACTATCCCGGCATCGACGTGATCCTGCCCGACCTGCAGTTCATCGAGGAGCGGCTCGACGACCTGCTCGGCATCGTGCTCACGCACGGCCATGAGGACCATATCGGCGCGCTGCCCTATCTCGCCGGCGAGCTCGACGTGCCGCTCTATGCCACCCCGTTCACTGCGGGCCTGATCCGCGGCAAGCTTGAGGAAGAAGGCCTTGAGGAGAAGGTCGAGCTCAACGTCGTCGACGAGGAGGGGCCGTTCAACCTCGGCCCGTTCCGCATCACCTATACCCCGCTCGCCCACTCGATTCCCGAGGGCAACGCCGTGCTGATCGAGACGCCGTACGGCAGCGTCTTCCACACCGGCGACTGGAAGCTGGACGACAGCCCGGCGCTGGGCGGTGCCTCGACCGCCGAGGAACTGACGGCGATCGGCGACAAGGGCGTGCTCGCTTTGGTCTGCGACTCGACCAATGTCTTCAACCCCGAGGCTTCGGGCTCCGAAGGCGCGGTTCGTGAGGGACTGGACCAGGTGATCGGCGCCGCCAAGGGCCGGGTACTGGTCACCACCTTCGCGTCCAACGCCGCGCGGCTGCAGACGTTGGGCGAGGTCGCCCGGGACACCGGGCGCGAGCTCTGCGTCGCCGGGCGCTCGCTCGACCGGATCATCCGCGTCGCCAAGCAGACCGGCTATCTGCGCGACTTCCCCGAGACGGTGGACTTCGAGGCGGCGATGGCGCTGCCGGCCAACAAGGTGCTGATCGTCGCCACCGGCGGCCAGGGCGAGCCGCGCGCCGCGCTCAACCGCATCGCCGAGGGCAGCCATGTCCTCAAGGTGCATGAAGGCGACACGGTGGTCTTCTCCTCGCGTCAGATCCCGGGCAACGAGATCGCGATCGGGCGGATCATGAACACGCTGGCCGCCAAGGGCGTCGAGCTGATCACCGATCGCCAGGCCTTCATCCATGTCTCCGGCCACCCGGGCCGCCCCGAGCTGGCCGAGATGTACAAGTGGATCCGGCCCGAGATCGTGGTGCCGGTACACGGCGAGGTTCGCCACATGTACGAGCAGGCCCGCTTCGCGCTGGAGCAGGGCGTGCCCAGGGCGATCCGCCAGGTGAATGGCGACATCATCCGCCTGGCGCCCGACGGCCCGTCCAAGATCGGTGAGGCGCCGGTGGGACGGCTCGTGCTCGACGGAGACATCATCCTGCCGGCCGACGGGGCGACGATCACCGAGCGGCGGCGCGTGGCACTCTACGGCCAGATCAGTGCCGCGGTGGTGATCCGCAATGGCAAGCTTGCCGGCGAGCCGCAGATCCGCCTGCAGGGCATTCCCGTCGAGGAAGATCGCGAAGACTTCATCGCCGAGGCGTCCGACGCCGCGCGCGAAGCGGTGAAGAAGGACGGCAAGGGCGATATCGAGCGGCTGCGCGAGTCGATCCGCCTGGCGGTGCGCCGGGCCGCGGTGCGCTACACGGGCAAGAAGCCCGTGGTGGACGTGCTGATCATCGAGCAATAGCCGATAGTCGTCATCCCGGCTTTCGCCGGGATGACGATCTGCTATCACCGCACCATGCCCTGGAAGTCCGCGCTCGCCATCTATTTCCTGTTCTGGGCCTTCTCGGTGTTCCTCGTCCTGCCGTTCGGCGTGCGGACGAGCGAGGAGGCGGGCGTGGCGCTGGTGCCGGGCCAGGCGCCGAGCGCGCCGCACGAGTTCAATGCCGGGCGGATCGCCAAGCGCACCACCATCGTGGCGACGATCCTGTTCGCGATCTTCTACCTGAACTATCTCAATGGCTGGGTGACCAGCGACATGCTCGACTGGTGGTCGCAGGTGCAGCCGGGCAACGCTGCGTAGCGCTCCTACGCCGGGTTTCTAAGCCGACTCGGCAAAGTACACGAAGTACACGCCAAAGCCGGGTTTCGCGGCGCCAAGATTGCAAACATCGTGCACAAGGTGGTTCGCGGCATCGATGCCACGCAACATCGTTGCGTGGGTGGAGTCCTATTTTTCCTACGGGTCAAAGAGCGGCCGGGCAGGCGCCGGGCTGCGCGAGGGGAACAGGCGAAATCCTATTTTGCAAGGTGTCGGCGCCCAAACCGTCCGCTCCCCTCCCTGGAAGGGAGGGGTTAGGGGTGGGTGGATGTACGCGATATTGCTCCCGAGCATCTCGCGGCTTCCGTAAAGCCTGGACGCGACCCACCCCCGGCCCCTCCCTTCCAGGGAGGGGAGCTTGATGGCCTACTCGGCCTCGCCGTAGGTGATCCGGTCGATCCAATATTCGTCGAGGTTCATCAGCGCTTCGGCCGCGGCGACATGACCCTTGGACGCCGCTTGCGCCGCCAGGGCAGACATCAGCATGGCCTCGCCCCAGGGCTCGTGGCGGTGGAGGCTCACCAGGTCCATCAGCCGCGCAAGGGCGGCGTGATAGGCATCCGCGAATGCCGCCGGAAGCTCGGGGCCGCGCCCGGTGCCGCGGGCCACTTCGATCGCGGTGGGCAGCAGCAGGAAGCTGTAGTCCAATGGACCCTGCACGCCGCGCCCGATCTCCACCAGATGGGGCAGTGCGGCATAGGAGGCGGTGTAGGCATCGCCCTGATGGCAGAGGCTCGACCAGAGGCTGTGCCAGGGCTCGGCCTCCGGGTCCCCCTGCGGCTCCGGCGATGCTGCGAGTTCGCGGAGCAGCGCTGGGATGTCGCCGGCGGCGCCATAGGCGTGCTGAAGGCTTCCCCAGCGGGGATCGTCGAGCGCCAGCACGGGAAGCCTAGGTCCGCAGCCGCTCGATCGCCTGGGCTAGCGCGACGTAGAGCTTGCCCATGTCCGAAGAGAGCAGCGTCACGCCCATCGGCGAGCCGTCGCGCAGGGCAAGGATCTGGCGCAGCATGGATTCGAAATCGTGGATGTAGCGGTTCACATTGTCGCGGAAATCGTCGTCGTTTTCGTAGAGACGGTGGATTTCGCGCGTGTCCGAGGGATCGAGCAGGCGTACCGCGCGGCGGGTGAAGACGCCGCGGTCGCCCTTGAGATAGGCGGCCCAGGCGCTGTCGGTCACGTCCGCCGAAAAGGCCTTGGTGATGTCGATCGACGCCGAGTTGAGCGCTTCGATCAGCAGCGAGACCTTGCGGGCGAAATTGTCGCTGTCCGACTCCTCGCGCTCCTTGCGGCCCTCGGCGATGCGGGCCTCGACCTGGGCGGTGGTGTCGGCGAGCGAGACCATCTGCTGGGTGAGCCGCTCGGAGGCACGAGTCGCGGCGTTGACCGCGGCCTCGGTCGTCTCGGCGAGATCGGTGAGCTGGCGGCGGATCGAGGCGTCGACCGCGCGGCGCAGCGCGTCGCCGGCGGCTTCCTCGATCGCACGCTCGGCATGGGGGACGATCCCGGCCAATGTCTCGCGGGCATGGTTGGCGGCCGCGCTGGAAGTCTCGCGGACGCTGAGCAGCGCCTCGACCAGCTGTGGCGCGGCGCTCTCGGCGAAGCGGCGGGTGGTGGCGATGGTCTCGTCGACGATCGCGCCGAGCTGCTGGGCCTGCTCGCCACCGGTCGCCAGCGTCTCGAGCAGCGAGGCCTGGGTCTTGGCGAGCGTGTCGCGCTGCTGGCCGACCACGTCGGCGATCGCTTCGATCGCATCGTGGGTGCTCTCGGCGGCGGTGACGAGCGCGAGCAGCTCGGGCTTGGAGGCGGCGACGACCTGGCGGCTCGCATTGATCCGCGCATCGAGCCGGGCCAGCGCCTCGGGCAAGGTCTCGTCGATCTCGCGGGCCGAGGCGTCGAGCGCGGTGAGCAGCTCCTCGGAGGTGCCGATCACCTTCTGCGCCGTCTCGTCGCCGACGGTGAGGGCGATCGTCATCGCCTCGACCGAGCCGTGCAGCGCGCTCATCGAGGCGGCGAGGTTGCGGGTGCGCTCGGTGCCGGCGACATGGAGGTCGTCCATCGCGCGGTCGAGCCGGTCGACGCCGGTGGCCAGCCCTTCGAACAGCGCGTCGCCGCGGCCCTGCTCCTCGGCGATGCGGCTGCCGATGCGGCCGATCGCTTCCTCGATCGCGGCCATGCGGGTGCCCATCGCCTCGATGCTGTCGCGCCCGGCGCGGTCGAGCGCAGCCTGGTTGGCGGAAAGCATGGCGAGGATCGCCTCGCCCTGGGTGGTGATGCCCTTGCGCGCCTCGTCCACTGCATGGGCGGCGCGATCGAGCACAGCGTCGACCTCGGTCGACATCTCGCCGGTGACCTGCTCGAGCCGGGCGCTGGCGGTCTCGCTGGTCGCCTCCATCCGGGCGATGTGCGCGGCGAGCCGGTCGGCAGCGCCGCCGGCGATCTGGTCGGCTTCGCGGCCACGCTCGGAAAGCGCGGAAAGCTGGGTGTCGAGCGCGGCGGCGCGCTCGCTGGCGAGCAGGCCGGCAGCATCGACCCGGTCGGACAGGCCGCGCATCTCCTCATGCGCCTTGGGCAGCGAGGAGAGGACGACCGAGACGCGGTGCTCGGCATCGGCGGTGGCTTCGCTGAAATGGCGGGTGCTGGCATCGATCGAGCGGGCGTGCTGGGCGGCGCTGTTCGAGGCGCTTTCGAGCCGCTCGGAGGCGCGCTCGCCCATCGCGATCAGGATGTTGGTCTGCTCGGCGAGCGAGGCGCGATTCTCCTCGATCTTGCGCGAGAGCGTGGCGACGACGCGCTCCAGGCTCGCCGCCTCGGCGCGCATCGCCCGGGCAGTGGCACCGAAGCGCTGCGCCTCCGCGCGGCTCGTGCGGAGCGCGAGGAGATAGAGGATGCCGATAAGGGCAGGGGGCACGCAGAGCGCGGCGATCAGCTCGACCAGCCGGATCGGCTCGATCGCGGCGCCGAAGCTGGTGCGCAGCAGCCAGCCCATCGCGCCGAACCAGCCCAGCACGGCGAGGATGGCAAGGGCGGGGAGGATCCAGCCGGCGCTGCGGCGCGGCGCTTCCTCCGTGTCCTCGACCTCGTCATAAGCCAGCGGCTCCACCGCCACGGGGGCGGTGGTTTCGGACAGGACCAGCTCTTCCGCGTCTTCGTTCGCGGCCAGCGGCTCGGCAGGTTTTCCCCCAATCATATGGTGCATTTACCACATTTCGCCGTGGCTCCAACATTTGCGCGACTTACGTATGGAAACGCGCCGTTAACGGTGGGCGGGTTAAGCTATGCGAATGGCGTACGATCCGGGTGCAATCGATGCGACGCTCGCGGCGGCGGTGGGTGACGAACCCGCGCTGATCGCGGAGCTGCGCGAGGCGTTTCTTGAAAGCGTGCAACGCTGCATCGAGACGATGAAGTCCGCCGACAATCCGGATGGCTGGGCCGCCGCGGCGCTGCGCCTGAAGGGCCTTTCCGCCAGCTTCGGCGCGGTCCGGCTGATGGCGCTGGCCAATGAAGCCGCCAATGGACAGGCGCATGACGGTGCGATACTCCGTCGTCTCCATCGGGCAGTCGACCGGCTCTAAAGAAACCGGCGCATGCGGAGTCCCGATCCAACAAGGGATCGAACACGCATGCGCACGCGCCTTGGCCTGACCGGCCTTTTCCTGTTTTCCGTCCTGACCGCTTCGGGCGCGCATGCGCAGGAGGCGAGCAAGCCCGTGCCGGCCCAGGACGGCAGCATCGTCGTCACCGGGCAAGGACCCAAGCCGATCAAGCGCGCCCAGCGCTATATCCGCCAGGTCCTCGACGTGGACGATGGCCAGCTGGCGCGCTTCGTCGAGCCGGTCTGCCCCGAGGTGATCGGCCTGCCCGATCGGTTCAAGGCGCCGATCGAGAACCGGTTCCGCATCGTTGCCGCAGCGGCTTCGGTCCGCCTGGCGCCGGAGACGTGCAAGTCGAACCTGATGATCGTGTTCGCCGACAACGCCGATGCGCTGATCGCGACGATGCGCAAGCGGCGCAATCCGGTGTTCGCCAACCTTGATGACGGGGCGCTGGCGGACGCGTTCAAGGCGGGGCCGATCCATGCCTGGCGCCTGGTCGTGACGCGCGACGAGGCGGGAAATGTGACCAATTCGAGCACCGACATGGATCCGGACAATATGCCGGTGATGGAGGGCGATACCCAGGCGATCACGATCAATGCGGTGGTGGTGATGGATCGCAAGGTGGCGCTGGGCAAGTCGGTGCGCCAGCTCGCCGATTATGTGGTGATGCGCACTTTGGTGGGCGCGCGGCCGCCGGCGAAAGGATCGATCGCGGCGCCTTCGATCCTGTCGCTGTTCGATCCCGCCGCGGCGCCGGTGCCGGGCGAGATCACCGACATGGACATCGGGCTGCTAGCCGGGCTCTACAAGCTGCGCAACCCGTACGAGCAGGGCGGGGACCAGGCCTGGCGGATCTCGCGGGGCATGGTTTCGGGGAAGCAGCGGTAGTTCCGCAATCCTCCCCCGCCAGGGGGAGGTGTCAGGCCCCGCGTCAGCGGGGGAGGTGAGCGAGACGATAGTGGGTCGCTGACCTCCCTCCGTCACGCTTAGCGTGCCACCTCCCCCTTGCGGGGGAGGATTGGGGCCTGCTCAGCGCTTGCGGCTGAGCTCGCGCATCGCCTCGTCGAGGCCGGCCAAAGTGAGCGGGTACATGCGGTCCCCCAGCAGCTCGCGCAGGATCTTCACCGACTGGGTATAGCCCCATTGCTCGCGCGGGATCGGGTTGAGCCAGACCGCGGCGGGATAGGTGTTGAGGGCGCGCTGCATCCAGACGGCGCCCGCTTCCTCGTTGAAATGCTCGACCGAGCCGCCGGGATGGGTGATCTCATAGGCGCTCATCGAGGCGTCGCCGACGAAGACCAGCTTATAGTCGTGGCCGTATTTGTGGAGGATGTCCCAAGTGGGCGTGCGCTCCTGGAAGCGGCGGCGATTGTCCTTCCACACGCCTTCGTACAGGCAGTTGTGGAAATAGAAGAATTCGAGGTTCTTGAATTCGCTGGTCGCGGCGGAGAACAGCTCCTCGCAGAGCTTGATGAACGGGTCCATCGACCCGCCGACGTCGAGGAAGAGCAGCAGTTTCACGGCGTTGTGCCGCTCGGGGCGCATATGGACGTCCAGCCAGCCCTGCTTGGCGGTACCCTCGATCGTCGCGTCGATGTCGAGCTCGTCGGCGGCGCCTTCGCGGGCGAAGCGGCGCAGGCGGCGGAGCGCGACCTTGATGTTGCGGGTGCCGAGCTCGCGGGTGGAATCGAGGTTGCGGAACTCGCGCTGGTCCCAGACCTTGAGCGCGCGCTTGTGCTTGCTCTCGCCGCCGATGCGGACGCCTTCGGGGTTGTAGCCGCTATTGCCGTAGGGCGAAGTGCCGCCGGTGCCGATCCATTTGCTGCCGCCCTGGTGGCGCGTGTGCTGCTCCTCGAGCCGCTTCTTGAGCGTCTCCATGATCTCTTCCCACGAGCCGAGCGATTGGATCTGGGCCATTTCCTCAGGCGTCAGATATTTCTCGGCGATGGCGCGCAGCCATTCCTCGGGGATCTCGGCGGGGGCGACGCCATAGCTGGTGGCGATGCCGCGAAACACCTTGGCGAAGACCTGGTCGAACCGGTCGAGCAGCCCCTCGTCTTTCACATAGGTGGCGCGGGCGAGATAGTAGAAGGCCTCGGGCGTCTGCTCGATCACGCCGCGGTCGAGCGCCTCGAGCAGGATGAGATGCTCCTTGAGGCTGGCGGGGATGCCGGCGGCGCGCAGCTCGTCGAGGAAGGAGAGGAACATGGCCTTCTTCTAGGGCTGGAGCGCGTACAGCGTCCAGTGGCTGCCGGACAGGCCGTAGGACTGGGCGCGGGCGATCGGGCGGTAGAGGCGCCCGCAGCGCAGCGAGGCGGCGGGGAAGGCTTCGCCATCGGGCCGATCTAGGAACAGGAAGGGCGCGGGGCCGCAGGGCTTCTCGACGATGACGAGCGGATAGGCCTGCTCGGCCGAAGCGACCTGGAGGATCGCCTTGCCGGTGGGGCGGTCGAGGATCACCCGGGTGCCGGCGGGCGCGCGCGCTGCCATCGCCCGGATCGCCCCGCCGGGGTCGCCGCGCCGGGCGTGGATGATGCGGGCGTCCTCGACCAGGCCGCCGATCAGGATCGCGGCCAGTCCGGCACCGGCCAGCCACCGCCGCCAGCCCGTGGCGGGCAGCGCGATCGCGATCATCTCGCCGAGCATCAGTAGCAGGGCGAGGCAGGCGACGAGATAGTAGCGCGGGAAGCCGGTATTGCCGGCATGGAGCAGCGCCAGCGCGAGCGGGAAGGCGAGGATGGCGAGCCGGCTGAACGCCGTACGCCGCACGCCCATGCCCGGGGCAAGCAGGACCAGCGCCGGCACCAGCGCGAGCCACCAGGGCGTGATCACCGGCCAGCCCAGCGTGCTGCCGAAGCCGAGCACGAGCGCGTGGAGGAAGGGCAGCCAGGCAAAGGGATCGTAGCGGCCGAACTGGAAGCCGGTGCGGCTCGCCGCTGCCGCCCCCAGCACGATCGCTACGACCAGCACCAGCGCGAGGATCGAGGGCCAGAGCAGGGCGAGGCTCCGCTTGAGCGCCTTCACGAAGCCCTCACGCTGCCACAGCGCGAAACCGATCCAGCCGGCCAGCGCGCAGAAGCCGAAGACGATGGTGAGCTGCGACAGCGCGCCGAGGAAGAAGCACGGTGCCAGCGCGGTCGCCGGGCTGCGCTCGGCTTCGCCGGCGAGCCAGCGGTCGGTCAGCAGGATGGCGATGAGGAAGGCGAGGGCCATCGGCGCATAGCCGCGCGCCTCCGATCCCAGCGTCACCAGCATCGGCGAGACGGCGAACAGCGCCGCGGTCACCAGCCCGAACAGCGCGCCGCGCCGCCAGCCGATCAGTCCGGCGACATAGATGGCGGCGGTGCCGGCGAGGATCGCCGGGGCGCGGGCGAGCAGCGGATCGGCACCCAGCCCGACCAGCTGGAGCCAGAGCGAGTTGAGATGGTGGTTGTTGTCGTGGTTGATCTGGACAAACACGCCGATCGGGGTGCCGGCCTCGTGCGCGAGGACCGCGGACCAGGCCTCGTCGAGCCACAGCGCACCCCGGGCGGCGGCGATGCGCAGGGCGAGCCCGAGCAGGATGATGGCGGCGAATAGCCACTGGCCGCGGCGCCGTGCGATGTCTTCCCCCATGCGGCCTTCATGCGGCAGCGCTGGATCGGCGGCAAGCTCAGCGGGTGACGTAGGCGTCGATCAGCGAGCCGACATAATCGGGCTGGCGGGCGGTGAGATCGGCCGAGGGGCGGGCCTTGCGTACGGTGCCGGGCGCGTTGCGGTCGGGCGTGCCGTAGATGAAGCCATGCGCGGGGTAGATCGAGCTGCCCAGGCCGTTCCGGTCGCGGTACCAGACCTTGACCAGGCTCCAGTCGCCGCGCTCGGAGACGTCGAACAGGGTGACGTCCTGCTCGGCATGGCCGCGCTCGCCACCCACCCGCGACCAGTTGGCATGGGTGATCATCAGCACGCGCTTCTCGACGATGCGGCTGACCACCGCGACATGGCCGAGCGGCAGGCGCGCGCTCTTCGAGAAGGCGAGGACGGCGCCGACCTTCGGGGTCTGGCCGCGCTGGTAGCGATCCCTGGCCTGGTCCCACCAGGTCCAGGCATCGCCATAGATCTGGATGCCCGACGCCTGGCGCGCGAAGGGCACGCACTCGCCGACATATTCGAGAAGGGATTGTGCGCCGGCAGGCGCCGCGGCGGACAACGCGGCGGCAAGCAGCACGGAGAACGCAACACGCTTACGCATACTCGGGACCCATACAAGGTCCCCCCCAAGCAGACGGTATCCGGGGGTGGTTTAAAAGGGGTTAACCGTGAATATCCCTCTCCCCTTGTGGGAGAGGGAGGGAGCCGACGCAGTCGGCGGAAGGGTGAGGGGGCAGGGGGTGTGGGTCTCACTCCCCCTCATCCTTCCCACGCGCTTCGCGCGCGGGGGCCCCTTCCTTCTCCCACAGGGGGAGAAGGAGTTATTAGCGCGCCACCGGCGCCGGGGGCTGGCGGGGGAAGGTCTCCAGCGCCGGATCGACATGCGCCCAGGCGGGGGCGTCGTCGGTCCAGATCGCGACCTGAGGGGCCAGGCCGTGCGGCGCGTCGAGGAAGCCGAGGCGCATGGTGCGGAATTGCGGGCGGGCCGAACTCTGCGCCATCACCGGCGTACCGCACAGGCCGCAGAAGCTCTGGGTCAGCGTGTTGCCGCTGTCGGCGACATAGCTGGTGGTGGTCAGCGTGCCGCTCAGCTCGAGGTCGTCGGTAGAGAAGATCGCGTTGGTGGTCGGCGAGCCCGCGGCCAGGCGCTGGCACTGGCGGCACCAGCATTGGCGCACCGCGACGGGTTCGCCGGCGATCGTGGCGGTGACCGCGCCGCAGGCGCAGCTGCCGGTATAGGGCATCAGGCCTTGCCCTGCTGGCGGCGGGCCATGAAGGCGAGTCGTTCGAACAGCATCACGTCCTGCTCGTTCTTGAGCAGCGCGCCGTGGAGCGGCGGGATCGCCTTGGCCGGGTCCTTGTTCTGCAGCACCTCGAGCGGCATTTCCTCGTGGAGGAGCAGCTTGAGCCAGTCGAGCAGTTCGGAAGTCGAGGGCTTCTTCTTGAGGCCGGGGACCTCGCGAATCTCGTAGAAGATATCCATCGCCCTGGAGACGAGGATCTTCTGGATGCCGGGGAAATGGACGTCGACGATCGCCTGCATCGTCTCGCGGTCCGGGAACTTGATGTAGTGGAAGAAGCAACGGCGCAGGAACGCGTCGGGCAGCTCCTTCTCGTTGTTGGAGGTGATGACGACGATCGGGCGCTCGGCGGCGCGGACGGTCTGGTGGGTCTCGTAGACATGGAATTCCATCCGATCGAGCTCCTGGAGGAGGTCGTTGGGGAACTCGATGTCGGCCTTGTCGATCTCGTCGATCAGCAGCACGGGGAGCTGCGGCGCGGTGAACGCCTCCCACAGCTTGCCCTTGCGGATATAGTTGGAGATCTCGTGGACCCGCGGATCGCCGAGCTGGCCGTCGCGGAGACGGGCGACCGCGTCATATTCGTACAGGCCCTGCTGTGCCTTGGTGGTCGACTTGACGTTCCACTCGATCAGCGGCGCGCCGACTGCCTTGGCGATCTCATAGGCCAGCACGGTCTTGCCGGTGCCGGGCTCGCCCTTGACGAGCAGGGGACGCCGCAGGGTGACGGCGGCATTGACCGCGACCTTCAGGTCCTCGGTCGCGACATAGCTTTGGGTGCCTTCGAAACGCATGACGTATTGGTAAAGGGCGCCGGGGCCGGGAGGCAACCACTATGTTCCCCTCCCGCAAGCGGAAGGGGAGAAGAGAGGTTACTGCTTGTCGCGGGCCGAGGCGCGAGCTTCGAGCAGGTCCCAGAGACCGCGATGCTGGGCGAAGAGCTGCTGCGCGCCGAACAGCATGGCGCGCTCGAGCGTGCCCTCGCGGACCAGGGTGTCGACGACGGTGACCGTCTCCTCGGCGAGCGGGAGCTGCGAGGGCGGCGGCGCCAGGCCCAGCCGCTCGGCGGCGGCGTCGAGCGTCTCGCGGATCACTGCCCAGTCCATCGCCAGCGCGATCGCCGCGCCGGTGGCGCAGCCTGCGCGGTCCGACTGGGCGAGCATGTCGATAGCATGGCGCTGCGCGGCGGTGGCCGCTTCGCTCTCGGCATGGCCGGGCGTGCTGGGCAGCGGACCGGCGGCGGCGACGATGCGGACGAGATAGGCGCGCTCGATCACGAAGGCGTCGGCAGCGGCTTCCAGCCAGTCGCGCTCGATGCCGAGCCGGGCATGGCCCAGCGCATGATCGATCACGCCGGGATGGCGGCCGTGGAGCAGGCAGATGTGGTGGACCGCGTCCGACAGGTCGCGCAGCGGCTCGTCGTTGCGGGCGAGGCGCTGGAGATAGGGATGATTGGCGCTGCCATCGGAGGCGATGAGCGCCCCCATCGAGCCCCACGCACCGCCCAATCGCGCAACTTGTACGGAATCAAACGGCATAAGCCCCTACGTCCTCCTGCGGCCCCATGCCGGCGGGCAGGTTCTGCAACCCGGGGATATACCGAAGCACGTAAAGACGCGGTGAATGCGGAATTTACTGTGGATAAACCACGCGTTCCCGCGCCGTTCCGGGGAGAAGATCAAAACGCCCCGGAAACAAGTTTCGAGACAGGCTACAGTATTGGCAAATATTCCGACAGTTACGGATGCGCCCGCCGGTCCTGACGAACGCGCGCTGCGTTCTCGGGTGCGGGTCAGATCACCAGCCCGAATGTTCCGATCACCTGCTCGTAGGGCCCGGCGCGGCCGGTGATCTGATAATAGAGCTCATTGCCGTTGTAGATGATACCGTTCCGGCCATTGTCCCAACCGATGTTGTGATAGCCTTCGGCCCATGAAATCGTGACGGCATAATGCCCGGATTCGAGATCGACCCAGTTCTGATCGACGGGCTTGTCGGAAGTGGCGGTGCCGCTCCACTCGAATCTCGGTCCCGGCGAAAGATATACCCAGACGCGGACATAGACTGTTCCGCGATTGGAGGTCGCAACCCGCACGGACAATGTGGACACGCCGGTGCCTCTCTTCGATGGAAGTCGGGGCGAGGCTACAGGCCCGTGGGAGGCCCGTGGGTGGACGGGTCGAGATCAGTTCGGGGCGATCCATCCGGATCGGTGACATCTGTCCGCTGCCGAAACGAAAATGGGGAAGGCCATGCCTTCCCCATTCCGAACTTCATGCACGCTGGGCTCAGCGCCGGATCACTGATCGAGGAACGACCGCATCTTCCGGCTGCGCGAGGGGTGCTTGAGCTTGCGCAGCGCCTTCGCCTCGATCTGGCGGATGCGCTCGCGGGTGACCGAGAACTGCTGGCCGACTTCCTCGAGCGTGTGATCGGTGTTCATGCCGATACCGAAGCGCATGCGCAGCACGCGCTCCTCGCGCGGGGTGAGCGAGGCAAGGACGCGGGTGACCGTTTCCTTGAGGTTCGCCTGGATCGCGGCGTCCACCGGGATGACGGCGTTCTTGTCCTCGATGAAGTCGCCCAGGTGCGAATCCTCTTCGTCGCCGATCGGCGTTTCGAGGGAGATCGGCTCCTTGGCGATCTTCATCACCTTGCGCACCTTCTCGAGCGGCATGCTCAGGCGCTCGGCCATTTCCTCCGGCGTGGGCTCGCGGCCCTGCTCGTGGAGGAACTGGCGGCTGGTGCGGACCAGCTTGTTGATCGTCTCGATCATGTGGACCGGGATACGGATCGTGCGGGCCTGATCGGCGATCGAGCGGGTGATCGCCTGACGGATCCACCAGGTTGCGTAGGTCGAGAACTTGTAGCCGCGGCGATATTCGAACTTATCGACCGCCTTCATCAGGCCGATATTGCCCTCCTGGATGAGATCCAGGAACTGCAGGCCGCGATTGGTGTACTTCTTGGCGATCGAGATCACGAGGCGGAGATTGGCCTCGACCATCTCCTTCTTCGCGATACGCGCCTCGCGCTCGCCCTTCTGCACCATGTTCACGATGCGGCGGAACTCGGCGAGCGCCATGCCGGTCGACTGCGAGATCTCGGAGATCTCGATGCGGATGCGATCGACCGCGGGCGCTTCGTTCGCAGCGAAGGCTGCCCACTTCTTGTCGAGCTTCTCGACCGACTGCAGCCACTGCTCGTCGAGCTCGTGATCGACATAGCGATCGAGGAAGTCCTTGCGGCTGACCTTGTGGCGCTCGGCGAGGCGCAGCATCTGGCCCCCCAGCGCGGTGAGGCGCCGGTTGAAGCTGTAGAGCTGGTCGACGAGATATTCGATCTTCTGCTGGTGGAACTGGACCGATTCGACCTCGGCCGTCAGCTCCTCGCGCAGCTTCTGATACTTCTTCTCGTCCGCCGCGGTGAGCTCGCCGCCGGCAGCCATCGCGTCGAGACGCGAAAGCTGCATCTTCGAGAACTTCTTGTAGATCGACGTGATGTTGGCGAACTTCTCGAGCGCCTGCGGCTTGAGCGTCTCTTCCATCTGGGCGAGGCTGAGGGTGTTGTCCTCTTCCTCGTCGTCCGAAGGCCGCGGCGTGCGGCGCTCGGTCATCGAATCCTCGTCTTCGTCCTCGGCGACTTCCTCGGGCTCTTCCTCTTCCTTGAAGGAGGTGCCGGCGGTCTTCTCGCTGATCTCGCCGTTATCGTCTTCCTCGGCGCCTTCGACCTGCTCGGCCGAGGGGCCCTTGGAGAGCATGGCGTCGAGATCGAGGATCTCGCGCAGCTGCATCGTGCCTTCGTTGAGGGCGTTCGACCAGCCGATGATCGCGTTGAAGGTGATCGGCGATTCGCACAGGCCGAGGATCATCGTGTCGCGGCCGGCCTCGATGCGCTTCGCGATCGCGATCTCGCCTTCGCGCGACAGAAGCTCCACGGCCCCCATCTCGCGCAGGTACATGCGCACCGGATCGTCTGTACGATCGACGGTTTCCTTCTTCTTGGTCTCGAAGGCCGGGGCCGAATCGTCGCCGCTGTCATTCGACTCGGCTTCGTCCTGGCTGTCGTCCTCGGGCTCGGCGTCCTCGCCGGCTTCCTCATTCTCGACGACGTTGACGCCCATGTCGTTGAGCGCCGCCATCACGTCCTCGATCTGCTCCGAGGACATCTGGTCCTGCGGAAGCATCTCGTTGAGCTGGTCGACAGTGATGTAGCCGCGCTTCTTCGCCCGCGCGACGAGCTTCTTGATCGAACCTTCGTTCAGATCGATCAGCGGCGCGTCACCCGCCTCATTGCCCTCGGTGACGTCCGCCATGTTCGCCTTGGCCATTCAAATCCTCGAAACTTGGATGGCGGCAATTATACGCCGCCCTAATCCTCGAAATTCTCGTCGTCCGCAAGCATCAGATTCGCGAGGCGCGTTTCCAGCTCCTGGCGCTGCCTGAGCAGGGCCGTTTGCCGGGCGAACGCCTCGTCGTCGAAACGCTCGAGCATCACAGCCGTTGCCTCCGCCAGTGCCGCATCCACCGCAGGGCGCGTCACCATAACCACGATCGCCTCGTTCAGGTCTTCGCGCGCCTTCTTTTCCTCGGCTTCGGGCCGGGTAAAGGAGAAGGGCAGGGTATCGGCCCGGAGCAGCTCGCTCGCCATCTGATCGAAACCGGACTTCGCCAATATGGTGAGTACCTTGGCTCGATCAAGCTGCCTATCCTCCAGCGCGACATCGACCACCGCTTCGAACAATTTGCCGAGCGCGCCGGAGACGCCGCGAAGACTGCCGAGGACTTCCATGTGGCGGGAGATTTCTGCCGGGTGACGGATCAGTCCGGAAAGGACGGCCTTGGCGAGGATCGGATCGAGCCCGCCGGCCTGGAGCGAGCGGGTCTGCTGGGTAAGCGGCGGCTCGGGCGGGAGCCAGTTGCCGCGCTTGTCGCGCTTTCCCCGGGCCGGGGCAGGGCCGGCGCTGCGCTGGGGGCGATTCTCGAAATTGCGCGGGCCGCGGCCGAAATGCTGGTCGGCGCGGGCGCGGAACTCGGCGAGATATTCGTGCTTCACGTTCGAGTCGCCGATGCTGTCGGCAAGCGCGGCGAGGCGGCGCTTGAGCCCGGCGCGCTGCTCGGGCGTGTCGAGCGGTTCGGCGGCGATCTCGCTTTCCCAGAGCCGATCGACCAGCGGCTGGGCCTTGGCGAGCAGCGCCTCGAAGGCGGCGGGACCCTGGGCGCGGACCAGGTCGTCCGGGTCGAGGCCGTCGGGCAGGGTGACGAAGGCGAGGCTGCGGCCGGGCTCGAGCATCGGCATGGCGCGATGCGCGGCGCGGATCGCCGCCTTTTGCCCGGCCGAGTCGCCGTCGAAGCAGAGCAGGGGAACGTCGGCGATTCGCCAGAGCCGTTCGAGCTGATGCTCGGTCATCGCGGTGCCGAGCGGGGCAACCGCTTCGGCAAAGCCGGCCTGGGCGAGCGCGATCACGTCCATATAGCCCTCGACCGCGATGATCCGGCCGGACTTGCGGGCGGCGGCCTGGGCGCGATCGAGATTGTAGAGGGTGCGGCCCTTGTCGAAGAGCGGTGTCTCGGGGGAGTTGAGATATTTCGGCTCGCCATCGCCGATGATGCGCCCGCCAAAGGCGATGGCGCGGCCGCGCACGTCGCGGATCGGGATCATCAGGCGGCCGCGGAAGCGGTCGTAGGGGTCCTTCTTCTCCACGGAGATCAGCAGGCCGGCCTCGACCAGCATCGGATCGCCGTAGCTTTTCAGGGCGTCCTTGAGCTTGCCGCGCGAATCGGGGGAATAGCCCATGCCGAAGGCGCGGGCGGTCTCTTCCGAAATGCCGCGCTTCTTGAGCACGGCACGGGCCTCGGCGCCCTCGATGCCGTTCAGCTTGTCGACGAAGAACTTGGCGGCGTCCTCCATCGCCTCGTGCAGGCCCTTGGCGCGCTCGGCTTTCTCGGCGCTGCGGCGGTCCTGCTCGGGCATTTCCATGCCGGCAGCCTGGACCAGCTCCTTCACCGCATCGATGAAGGGCAGGCCGCGCTGGTCGGTCATCCAGCGGATCGCATCGCCATGCGCACCGCAGCCGAAGCAGTGGTAGAAGCCCTTGTCGTCGTTGACGTAGAAGCTCGGCGTCTTCTCGTTATGGAACGGGCAGCAGGCGCGGAACTCGCGCCCGGCCTTCTGGAGCTTGGTGGTCTTGGCGATCAGCCCGGACAGCAGCGTGCGGGCGCGGAGTTCGTCGAGGAAGGCGGGGGTGAGGGACACGCTGTCCCAATGCGCCCCGCCGCCCTATCCCGCAAGTCGAGCGGGCTGTGGATAACGTGGGCTTCCCCGCTTAGCTCAACGCCGCCTTCACCAGCCCGCTGGCCTTGCTCATGTCGAGCGTCGTCGCGTGGCGGGCCTTCAGCTCGGCCATCACGCGGCCCATGTCCTTCATGCCCGAAGCGCCCAGCTCGGCCTTGATCGCCTCGATCGCCGCCGTGGTTTCCGCGTCGCTCATCTGGGCCGGCAAAAACCGCTCGATCACCGCGACTTCGGCCTTCTCGGCGTCGGCGAGCTCCTGCCGGCCGCCCTTTTCGAACATCTCGATCGATTCGCGGCGCTGCTTCACCATCTTCTGCAGCACCTCGATCACCAGCGCGTCGTCGTCGGTCTGGACCGATTTGGTGCGCTCCTCGATGTCGCGGTTCTTGATCGCGCTCTGGATCAGGCTGATGGCGCCGCGGGCCTCCTTGTCGCCGGCTTTCATGGCGGTGATCTGGGCGGCCTTGATATCGTCTCGGATCATTTCGTCTCTCGTGAATCGGGGATTGACCCCGCAATAGACCCGCGAACCGGTTGACGCGAGGGGGGTAGGGGTCTAGCGGGCGGCACTTAGCGACATTGCTGCACCTCAAATGGAGAGCCACCCACAAATGGCCGACGCCACGCCTACGCCTATGCCTGCCGGAGCTACCGGTGTTCTGGTTTTGGCGTCGGGGGACGTGATTTGGGGCCGTGGCTTCGGTGCCGAAGGCCAGGCAGTCGGTGAGGTGTGCTTCCACACCGCGATGACCGGCTATCAGGAGATCATGACTGACCCGTCCTTCGCGGGCCAGATCATCAACTTCACGTTTCCCCACATTGGTAACGTCGGTGCCAACCCCGACGATATCGAGGCGGACGATCCCCATGCGCTGGGCATGATCGTGCGCGAGGACGTGACCGAGCCGAGCAACTTCCGCTCGACCGAGCATCTCGATGCCTGGATGAAGAAGCATGCGCGGATCGGCCTTTCGGGCATCGACACCCGCGCGCTGACCCGCCGCATCCGCCTTGCCGGCGCGCCCAACGGCGTGATCGCGCATTCGGCCGAGGGCAAGTTCGACATTCCGCTGCTGCTCGAGATGGCGCGCGCCTGGCCGGGCCTGGAGGGCATGGACCTGGCGATCACGGTGACCGCCGAGACGCATTATGGCTGGGACGGCGGCGTCTGGCGCCTGGGCTTCGGCTATGGCGAAGGCGGCCAGGAGGACACGCGCCCGCATGTCGTCGCGCTCGACTATGGCTCGAAGCGCAACATCTTCCGCAACCTGGTCCAGGCCGGCGCCAAGGTGACCGTGCTGCCGGCACAGGCGACCTATGAGCAGATCATGTCGTTCAACCCGGACGGCTTCTTCCTGTCGAACGGCCCGGGCGATCCCGCCGCGACCGGCGAATATGCCGTGCCGGTGATCCGCCAGCTGCTCGAGACCGGCAAGCCGCTGTTCGGCATCTGTCTCGGCCACCAGCTGCTGGGTCTGGCTGTGGGCGCCGAGACCACCAAGATGTTCCAGGGCCATCGCGGCGCCAACCACCCGGTCAAGCGGCTGGAAGACGGCGCGGTGGAGATCACCAGCATGAACCACGGCTTCGCGGTCGAGCGCGAGACGCTCCCCGAGAATGCCCGTGAGACGCATGTGTCGCTGTTCGACGGGAGCAACGCGGGCATCGAGCTGACCGATCGGCCGGCATTCAGCGTGCAGTACCACCCCGAGGCGAGCCCGGGGCCGCAGGACAGCCTGTATCTGTTCGAGCGGTTTGTGGGGATGATGCGGTGACGGGCGCGTACGCCCGCCAAGGTACGCTCGATGGATTTTGTGGCCTCTATTCAGCGGCACATATCCTCGCGAGCCATCGTGACGGGGACTATAGAGTTCGCGTAGCGGCCGCCTTCGGAGGGCTTTTGCGATCCTGTGAGGAGTTGGGCCTGCTGACAGCGAAGAGGATCGCAGGGGCCGATTGTGGTTTCAGTGATTTGATGATCGCAAAGATCATCAACAATGCATCGACGAAGGTTAGGGCTGGATTGGAAGCTTTAGCTTTTCGGAGCAGCAAGTTTACGAAATCGCGAATGCATGGAAAGGCGGTGCCCCTCCTCGCGGGAGGTGCGAAGCTCATCGTTCAGCACGAAGGCGATTCTCACTGGATTGCCGTCATGAGCCTTGGAAGTGATGTGAAATACCATTGCTACGATCCTCAGGGTGAAGACGGTGTCTCTTCGCGCGCGCGTATTGCGTGGAATCAGGGCGTCTTGATTGCGCCTTCAAAACTAATTGGCGAGCTCTAATGCCCAAGCGTACCGACATCTCCTCCATCCTCGTCATTGGTGCCGGTCCGATCGTGATCGGCCAGGCCTGCGAGTTCGACTATTCGGGCACGCAGGCGATCAAGGCGCTCAAGGAAGAGGGCTATCGCATCGTCCTGGTCAATTCGAATCCGGCGACGATCATGACCGATCCCGAGCTGGCCGACGCCACCTATGTCGAGCCGATCACGCCGGCGATCGTCGCCAAGATCATCGAGAAGGAGCGCCCCGATGCGGTGCTGCCGACGATGGGCGGCCAGACCGCGCTCAACACCGCGCTGGCGCTCGCCAATGACGGCACGCTGGAGAAGTTCGGCTGCATCATGATCGGTGCGGACGCCGAGGCGATTGACAAGGCCGAGGACCGGCTGAAGTTCAAGGACGCGATGACCAAGATCGGGCTCGAAAGCGCCCGCTCGGCAATCGCGCATACCGAGGCCGAGGCGCTGGCCGGGCTCGAGCATGTCGGCCTGCCGGCGATCATCCGCCCCAGCTTCACCATGGGCGGCTCGGGTGGCGGCATCGCGTACAATCGCGAGGAATTCATCGCGATCGTGCGGACGGGCCTCGACCTGTCGCCGACGACCGAGGTTCTGATCGAGGAGTCGCTCCTCGGTTGGAAGGAATATGAGATGGAGGTTGTCCGCGATCGCAAGGACAACGCCATCATCGTGTGCAGCATCGAGAATGTCGATGCGATGGGCACGCACACCGGTGACTCGATCACCGTCGCCCCGGCGCTGACGCTGACCGACAAGGAATACCAGATCATGCGCAATGCATCGATCGCGGTGCTCCGGGAAATCGGGGTGGAAACCGGCGGTTCGAACGTGCAGTTCGCAGTGAATCCGAAGGACGGCCGCCTGATCGTCATCGAGATGAACCCGCGTGTGTCGCGTTCCTCGGCGCTGGCGTCCAAGGCGACCGGCTTCCCGATCGCCAAGGTCGCGGCCAAGCTGGCGGTCGGATATACGCTCGACGAGATCGACAACGACATCACCGGCGCCACGCCGGCGAGCTTCGAGCCGACGATCGATTACGTCGTCACCAAGATCCCGCGCTTCGCCTTCGAGAAGTTCAAGGGCGCCGAAGCCACGCTCGGCACCGCGATGAAGTCGGTCGGCGAAGTGATGGCGATCGGCCGCAACATCCACGAATCGATGCAGAAGGCGCTGCGCGGCCTGGAGACGGGCCTGAGCGGCTTCAACAATGTCGACAAGCTCGCTGGAGCCCGCCGCGACGAGATCGAAGCGGCGCTCGCCGTCCGCTCGCCCGACCGGCTGCTGATCGCCGCGCAGGCGCTGCGCGAGGGCTTCACCGTGCGTGAGGTCTGCGCGACCGGTCAGTACGACCCGTGGTTCATGGAGCGCCTGGCCGAGATCGTCGCGGCCGAGGCCGAGGTGATGGAGAAGGGCCTGCCGCAGGACGCGCAAGGCATGCGCCGCCTGAAGGCGATGGGCTTCAGCGACAAGCGGCTGGCGTTCCTGGCGCTCAAGTCGGCGAACCTGCGCGCGGGTACCGACGCCATGGCGAAATCGTCGGGCCTGATCGGCGAAGTCGTCAAGGCGATGACCGGCGGCGTGACCGAGAATGACGTGCGCGCGCACCGCCACAAGCTGGGCGTGCGCCCGGTGTTCAAGCGGATCGACACCTGCGCGGCCGAGTTCGAGGCGAAGACGCCGTACATGTACTCGACCTATGAGGCGCCGAGCTTCGGCGAGCCCGAGAACGAGGCAGCGCCGAGCGACCGCAAGAAGATCGTCATTCTGGGCGGCGGTCCGAACCGTATCGGCCAGGGCATCGAGTTCGACTATTGCTGCTGCCACGCCTGCTTCGCGCTGGCGGATGCGGGCTATGAGACGATCATGGTCAACTGCAACCCGGAAACGGTGAGCACCGACTATGACACCTCGGACCGGCTCTATTTCGAGCCGCTGACCGCCGAGGATGTGCTGGAGATCCTGCATGTCGAGCAGCAGAAGGGCGAACTGGTCGGCGTGATCGTCCAGTTCGGCGGCCAGACTCCGCTCAACCTCGCCAAGGCGCTGGAAGATGCCGGGATCCCGATCCTCGGCACCTCGCCTGATGCAATCGACCTGGCAGAGGACCGTGAGCGTTTCGCCGATCTGGTCGAGAAGCTGGGCTTGAAGCAGCCCGCGAACGGCCTGGCGCGCACCCGCGACGAGGCGGTGAAGATCGCCGAGCGGATCGGCTATCCGGTGCTGATGCGGCCGAGCTATGTGCTCGGCGGCCGCGCGATGGAGATCGTCGACTCCACCCAGCAGCTCGACAATTACATCCAGACCGCAGTGCAGGTCTCGGGCGACAGCCCGGTGCTGATCGACCAGTATCTGCGCGACGCGGTCGAGGTGGACGTGGATGCGATCGCCGACGGCACCGATGTGGTGGTCGCGGGCGTGCTCCAGCATATCGAGGAAGCCGGCGTCCATTCGGGCGACAGCGCCTGCTCGATCCCGCCCTACAGCCTGCCGGCCGAGATCATCGCCGAGATCGAGCGCCAGACCGAGGCGCTCGCCCGGGCGCTCAAGGTCAAGGGCCTGATGAACATCCAGTTCGCGGTGAAGGATGGCGAGGTCTATCTGATCGAGGTGAACCCGCGTGCCTCGCGCACCGTGCCGTTCGTCGCCAAGGCGATCGGCATTCCGGTCGCCAAGATCGCCAGCCGGGTGATGGCGGGCGAGAAGCTGGCCGACCTGCCGACGATCGACCGCAACATCGATTATATCGCGGTCAAGGAAGCGGTGTTCCCGTTCAACAAGTTCCCGGGTGTCGATCCGGTGCTTTCCCCCGAGATGAAGTCGACGGGCGAAGTGATGGGCATCGACCTGGACTTCGCGACCAGCTTCGCCAAGGCGCAGCTGGGGGCGGGGACGACCTTGCCGAGCGCGGGCCGCCTGTTCGTCAGCGTCAAGGACACTGACAAGCCGGTGATCCTGCCGGGCGTGCGCCTGCTCACCGAGCTGGGCTTCACGATCGTGGCGACCGGCGGCACTGCCGATTACCTCGAGGCCGAGGGCATCGAGGTCGAACGGGTGAACAAGGTGGCCCAGGGCCGCCCGCACATCGTCGATCGCATCCTGGACGGTGACATCGCGCTGATCTTCAATACGACGGAAGGCTGGCAGTCGCTCAAGGACTCGTCGGACATCCGCCGCTCGGCGCTCAACCTCAAGATTCCGTACTTCACCACGGCGCAGGCAAGCGTCGCGGCGGCGCGGGCGATCGAGGCGCTGTCGAAGCACAGCCTGGACGTGCGTCCGCTGCAGGAATTCTACGCGAGCCGGGGGTGACGCATTCGTCCAGCAACCGGGTATCCTGAGTAGCCATTGAGCTTGTCGAAATGGCGTATCGAAGGGCTTTTCCTTCGATACGGGGCTTCGACAGGCTCAGCCCCTACTCAGGATGACCGGATCGGTGGGGAGCGGAGGGGTGGCCCTTAGGACGGCTTGTCCTGTAACATAACTTTCCTAGCCTTGCGGAGCGGACGCCGCGGGCTTATTATTCGCGTTCGCACAATTGATCTCCCCCATCAGTATCCATGTGCGGGCGTTCCCCCTGGGGGCGCTTGTGGGACGGGGCGTTTTGAAGGACTTGGTGGATGGCTACGGTCGATAAGATGCCGATGCTTCAGGAAGGCTATGACAAGCTCGTTTCGGAGCTGAAGCGCCTGAAAATCGAGCGCCCGCTGATCGTGGATGCGATCGAAGAGGCGCGCGCGCATGGCGACCTTTCGGAAAATGCCGAATATCACGCCGCCAAGGAGCAGCAGGGCCAGAACGAGGCGACGATCGCCGATATCGAGGGCAAGCTCAGCCGCGCCCAGATCATCGACCCGCGCGAGCTTTCGGGCGACCGGGTCGTGTTCGGCGCGACGGTGACGCTGCTCGACGAGGACGACAAGCCGATCAAGTACCAGATCGTCGGCGAGACCGAGGCGGACGTCAGCCGCGGCCGCATCTCGTACAACTCGCCGATCGGCCGCGCGCTGATCGGGCGCAAGGTGGACGAAGAGGTCGAGGTCTCGGTGCCCGCCGGCGACCGCTATTATCTGGTGTCGCAGATCGAATTCATCTGAGCGTGAAGTTCCGCGACTTCCCGGCGACGATCACGATCTCCGCGGTCACGGCGCTGATCAGTGCCCTGATCCTGATCGCCAACCAGCTTCCTGCCGCCGCAGTGCTCGCCGGCTTCATTCCGGCGCGTCTGCAGCAGGAGCTGCTCGCGCCCGATGTCTGGGCGGTGCCGGCATGGCTGACGCCGCTCACCACGCTGTTCGTCCATGCCAGTGCGCTACAGATTTTCTTCAACGTGCTGATGCTGGTGATCACCGGGCAGAAGACCGAGCAGGCGATCGGCTGGCCGCAATTCGTGCTGCTCTACGTGGTCGGCGCGTTCGCCGCGTCCGCCGCCTATGCGCTGATCGCTCCAATGGCGATGTGGCCGATGCTCGGCATGAGCGGTGCGCTGTCGGCGGTGATCGGTGCCTATTCGCTGCTCTATGGCCAGCCGCGCAATCCGCCGATCGGGCCCTTTTCGGCGCGTACCGTGCACGTGTTGTGGCTTGCCGCTGCCTGGGCGGCGATCAGCCTGGTTACCGCGCTGCTGCAGACGCCCCCCGAGGGCGTTTCGCGCACCATGGTGCTGGCCTGGGGCGCCGCTGCCCCAATCGGGGGCTTCCTGGCGGGGCTGGGTGTCGCCAGGCCGCTGTTCATGTGGCATTGGCGGAAGGCCTGAGGGCCGGTTCCGCCTGACTGTCCCCGGCGCTGGGCCGGGGATCAGTTCCTCGTCGCTCAGCCCAGATCGGGCTCGAGCAGGCGGTGCAGGTGCACCACCACATAGCGCATCTCGGCATCGTCCACGGTGCGCTGGGCAGCGCCGCGCCACGCATTCTCTGCGCTGGCATAGTCGGGGAAGATGCCGACGACGTCGAGCTTGGACGGATCGACAAAGTTCAGCGTCTGCGGATCGGTCACGCGACCGCCGAAGACGAGGTGCAGTTTGCTCATTGGGCCTCCGAAAAACACTTTCTGGTTTTATAGAGGCCTCTAGGAAGCAGGCGCGCCGGCCTCAAGCCTTTTGCGTCGCACCCTTCGCCGCATCGACCAGATTGCCGAACAGCGCGCCCACGCGCTCCTTGGCGTCGTCACGGCTCGGGAGCAGCGCGTCGAACTCCGCCTTGCCGGCATCCTTCACCGCCTGGACGGTGCCGGTGACCTTGTCGGCGATCTGGCGCCCGGTCGCGTCGAGCAGCTCGCGCTCCTTCTGGCTGCGCGGGATCAGCATGCCGATCAGCACGCCGAGGGCGATGCCGCCACCGACCAGCACATAGGGGTTCCCGGCCAGGCTCTCGCCCTGCGCGGTCGCCGGGCCGTTCGAGGGATTGGTGCTCATCACGAGGATCCTTTCTTGCCTTTACGCTTCAAACCCGTGGCCGGGTCGCGAGTTTCATACCGCTTGCCGAGGATGTCGCCGATCCAGCCCCGGGCCATGACCAGGCCCACGGTGGCGGCGATGCCGGCAGCGGCGAGGGGACGGCTGCGCACCGCCTCGGCGCCCTTGCGTGCGACGGTGGCGACGCCGTGGGCGGCGGTCTCGACCGCGTCCTGCGCGAGGTTGGAGGGGCTCAGCCGCTCCTGCACCTGGCCCAGCGTGCCGAACAACCGCGCCCGCGCCGCGTCGATTCGAGCCCTGGCGGCATCCACGTCGTGCGGATTCTCGCTCACGGCTTTTCCTTGAAGATACGCTTTACGTGCGTCCAGGCGAGCCAGCCCATCAGCCCGGCGATCGCGAGGAACGCCAGCACGACGATCAGGGTGGCGAAGCCGGGCCCGACGAGCGGGGAGAGGGTGAACACCAGCCCGACGACCAGCGCCACCGCGGCGGCCTGGGCGAGGACGAGCGCCACCGCGCCCATCCAGAGCATCGCCCGGGCATCGCGCAGCTTCGAGCGCAGCAGCGTGCGGTAATAGCCGATCTGGGCATCGGCATAGGCCCTGCCGTCCTCGACGAGCTGCTGGAGCAGGTCGCCGATGGACTTCTCCTCAGGCTGCGGCGCGTCCACCCCCCGTTTCGCCTCTTACGACTTGTCGGTGTCCGCCGCGTCCGATGCGGCATCGATCCCCGACTTGATCAGCCGCGCGAGCACGAAGCCCAGGCCCGCCGCGACGCCGACCGCGATCGCCGGGCTCTTGCGGACGAACGCCGTCACGTCCTCGAGCAAGTCGTCGACTTCCTTGCCGCGCAGGCTCTCGGAGAAATTGGCGATACCGTCCGCCGCCGAACGGGCATATTTGCCGTACTGCTCGCCCAGCCGTGCATCGACGTCGAGCGCCGCCGACTGCATCATCTTGGCGACCTCGTCGAGCGCGCCGGTCGCCTTTTCCTTGCCTTCGCTGGCAAAGGCGCGGGCGCGGTCCGCTGCGTCGCTGCCGATCTCGCCGGCCTTTTCGCGGATCGTGTCCGCCGCGGAACGCTTCGTGGTCTCGGCAGTGGTCTCCGCCGCCCCGTCGATCGTTTCGCCCGTCGTTTCGTCAGCCATGCCAAAAACCCTCCATGCCTTTCGCGAAACAACAACGGCCACGTTTGCGAGTTCCATCCGGAGCCGTTAGAGGCCGCGTCGCGCCCTCAATACCCCATATCTAGGGAGACCGTTTCGTGACCGCAATCATCGACGTCCATGCTCGCCAAATCCTCGACAGCCGGGGCAACCCCACCGTCGAGGTCGATGTGTTGCTCGAGGACGGCAGCTTCGGCCGCGCCGCAGTGCCCTCAGGCGCCTCGACCGGCGCGCATGAGGCCGTGGAAATGCGCGACGGCGACAAGTCGCGCTGGCTCGGCAAGGGTGTCGACAAGGCGGTCGAGGCCGTCAATAGCGAGATCTTCGAGGAAGTCGTCGGCATGGAAGCCGAGGACCAGGCCGATCTCGACGCCGCGATGATCGAGCTCGACGGCACCGAGAACAAGGGCCGCCTGGGCGCCAACGCGATCCTGGGCGTGAGCCTGGCCGCCGCCAAGGCAGCTGCCGATGCGCGTGGCCTGCCGCTCTATCGCTATGTCGGCGGCGTCAATGCGCACGTCCTGCCGGTGCCGATGATGAACATCATCAATGGCGGCGAGCATGCCGACAACCCGATCGACTTCCAGGAGTTCATGATCGTGCCGGTGGGTGCGGAGAACATCGTCGAGGCGGTGCGCTGCGGCTCCGAGATCTTCCACACGCTGAAGAAGAAGCTGCACGAGAAGGGTCTGGCCACCGGCGTGGGCGACGAGGGCGGCTTCGCCCCGAACATCGCCAGCACCACCGAGGCGCTGGACTTCATCATGAGCTCGATCGAAGCTGCCGGCTACAAGCCGGGCGACGACGTGATGCTCGCGCTCGACTGCGCCGCCACCGAATATTTCAAGGACGGCGCCTACAAGATGGTGGGCGAGGGCAAGACCTTCTCGTCGCTTGAAAACGCCGACTTCCTCGCCGAGCTGGCCGCCAAGTACCCGATCTTCTCGATCGAGGACGGCATGGCCGAGGACGATTGGGAAGGCTGGAAGGCGCTGACCGAGAAGCTTGGCGGCAAGGTCCAGCTGGTCGGCGACGACCTGTTCGTCACCAACCCCAAGCGCCTGCTGCGCGGCATCGAGGGCGGCTATGCCAACTCGCTGCTGGTGAAGGTCAACCAGATCGGCACGCTGACCGAGACGCTGGAGGCGGTGAGCCTGGCGCAGCGCTCGTCCTATACCGCGGTGATGTCGCACCGCTCGGGCGAGACCGAGGATGCGACGATCGCCGACCTGGCGGTCGCCACCAACTGCGGCCAGATCAAGACGGGCTCGCTGGCGCGTTCGGACCGGCTCGCCAAGTACAACCAGCTGATCCGCATCGAGGAAGAGCTGGGCGACGCCGCGATCTACGCGGGCCGTTCGGTGCTGAAGAAGTAATCGAAGCCATTCCCTTCCGCCTGGAAGGGCAGGGATAGGTGGAAGAGGCCGGGGCGTGATGCCTCGGCCTTTTTCGTTCCATTGTGAGGAATTGTTTCTCCCTGGCACCGGCGGTTGCGCCGCAGGGCCCGCTTGTTCATCCGACGGGAATACCGGCCGAAAGAGCCAGTACGCCGCAGGAGATGATCCATGAGCATTGTTCTCGCACTCGGGCTGGCGCTCGCCGCCCCGGAACCGGTCCATTCCACCCTGGAGCATCGCGCCAGCTTCGACCATGAAGGCGAGAATATCGACGCGCATTACCGTGCACGTGTCGTGCTGCTGCGTCGGCAAGTCGGTTCCGTCGCCAAGGCGGGCATGGCATCGACGCTGCGCTGCATCTGGCGCGCGCACCTGCGCATCGAGCGTGAGGCACGATTGGGGGAGAAGTTGCGTTTGAACCGCAGCATCGACCGCAAGGCGATCCTGGAAGGGAACCGCCCGGGCTGGTGCCGTGCGAGCGAGGATGCCGTTGCGGCGGAAGTCGCCCGGCGTGGCGAAGAGATTCGCATGCACCTGCTGGCGGCCGCGGGAGAGGATCAGGCAGTCTTGAAGACGGAAATCGCGCCGAAGGGAGTGGGTCGCTGAATAGGATGATGCCGCGTGCGATGCTGTTGCCCGTGACAGCGCTCGCAAGTCTTTCGAGCGCTGCGGCGCAGGACATTTCGGGCGGCGTCGAGTTGGCGACCGACGAGAACCGCCGGGGCCTGAGCTGGAGCGGGGGACGCGCGGCGGCGTCTGCGGACGCGCAGGTCTCGGTCGGGATAGTGGATGCATCCGTCCGGGTCGCGAGCACGCGCAACGCGTCCCGCCACGCGGAGGCGGACGCGGTCGCCGATCTCGAACTGGGCGCGACGACGGATGCGGGACCGTTCCGGCTGCGCGGACATGTGACCGCCCATCTGTTCGCCGGCGCGCGCGAGCGGATGGACTATATCGAGCTGGGCGCCCGCGGCAGCTACTCGCTGGGGACGCTCCAGCTCGGCATCGGCGCCGTCTATGCGCCGGACCAGCGCGCCATCGGTGGCGACAACCTCTATCTCTTCACAGCCGCCAATGCCGGCATCCCCAGGACGCCGCTCTCCCTGTCCGCCGCGCTGGGGCACAGCAGCGGGAGCACGGACGATCCGGTGCGCGCCGCCCGGCTCCGGCCGCTGGGAAACTATACCGACTGGCGGTTGGGGGTGGAGTATAACCAATTCCCCTTCACGATCGGCCTCGACTATATCGGCACGGACTTCACGCGCAGGGCCAGCGCCTCGCCCTTTGCCGACCCGGGCAATAGCGGCGACCGGGTAGTTGGGCGGGTTCGCCTGGCCTTCTGATCCGGCCCCCTTCCTCCGCACCAATACGGGCCTTGCGCGCGAGGCGTGGTTAAGCGAAAAACACCAAATGCGATCGCGTACTGCTTCTCCCTTCCAGACCCTTTTGCGCCGGGCCGGGCTGCCCGCGGTGACGCTGATCGCCATCGGCTTTTTCGGCTATAATGCCGTGCTCGGGCCCACGGGCGTGATGCAGACCAAGCTGATCAAGGCCGAGTACCAGCAGAAGCAGTCCGATTATGCCGCGCTGGACAAGCAGCGTGCGGCGCTGAAGAACCGCGTCGACCTGCTCGACCAGAAGCGCGGCGTCGATCCCGACCTGGCGGACGAGCTGGCGCGCAAGCAGCTCAACGTCGTCCGCCCGGACGAAGTGGTCATTCCGTTGCAGAAGCACGGTCCCGCGCCAACAGGCCGCTGATCGCCTGGGCGAGCGTCGTCGCCCCTTTCATTCTTTCCGCCGAGGGATCGCCGAACGCGATCCAGCCCTGGTTGAACCCGTCGAGCATCTGGATGCGGGGCAGGGGATTGGCCATGCCCTGATCGCTGAACAGCCTCTCCCAGCTGTCGCGCGCTATCGGCTGCACATCCACCGGGTGGCCGAGCAGCGCGGCGAAGGTGCCGGCGATTGCCTCGGGCGAAACCGGCGCCGGTCCTTCGAGCTCGACCACGCGCACGCCGCGCCATTGCTGCCGCATCAGCGTCGCCGCCGCGCGCCCGACATCGCCCACCGAAACCATCGGGATCGCGCGGCTGACCGGCTGCAGGAAGGAAGCGATCCGCCCTTCCCCTGCCGGCGCCACGTCCCAGGCGGCATTCTCCATGAACCAGGCGGCGCGCAGGAAGGCGACGGGCATCGGCAAGTCGCGCAATGCATCCTCGAACAGGCCGAGCTGGTTGAGCAGGTTCGGCTGCACCGCCCGGGCGCCGATAGTGGACAGCGCCACGACGCGCCCGGGCTTCGCCGCCAGCAGCGCCTCTCGCACCGATTCGATCATCGCGCGGGCATTGGGGAAACCTGGACGCGGATCGAAGGCCGGGGGCAACATCACAAACGCGGCCTCGGCGCCGCGCAGCGTCTCGGTCAGCGCGGCGACATCGGCGATCTCGCCTGTCACCAGTTCGACCTTCCCCTGCCAGCGTGCTGCGCGCGAAGCATCACGCACCAGGGCGCGCAGCCCTGCATCCTCGGCCAGCAGTGCCTCAGCCAGCGCGCCGCCAACCTGTCCGGTCAGTCCCGTCATTGCGTACATTGTCGATCTCCTTGTCTCGCAAGCGAGATAGGCGCGGGCGCTCTTTGACTGTAACACCGATCTGTCAGATCATTCATGACGGAAATGCAGGAGTTATGCGGTGTTCGACGATCGGCTGCTCGCGGGCGTCCGCGTGCTGGTGGCGGTGGTGGAAGCGGGAAGCTTCACCGGTGCCGCCCCCATGCTGGGATTGACCGACTCGGCGGTGTCGCGCGCGATCGGCCGGCTCGAGACCCGGGTTGGCGCGCGGTTGTTCGATCGCACCACCCGGTCGCTCCGGCTGACCGAGGCCGGCGCCCGGTTCCACGCCTCGGTCGCGCCGCTGCTCGACGGTATCGCCGAGGCGGCCGAGGCGCTGGGCGGCAGCACCCGCCGGATCGCGGGACGCCTGCGTGCCGATGTCGATTCCCATTTCGCCAGCACCGTGCTCGCGCCGCGCCTGCCCGAGTTTCTCGACGCACATCCCCAACTCGAGCTCGAACTGCTAGCGCGGGGCCGGCCCGACGATCTGGTGCGCGAGGGGATCGACGTGGCGATTCGCTTCGGGCCGCCCGAATCCCGCTCGCTGGTGACGCGCACGCTCGCGGAGACTCGCGTGCTGACCGTCGCCGCACCGGCCTGGATCGCGCGCCACGGACTGCCACGCCACCCCGGTGAGCTTGCCGGGCATCGCTGCATTCACTTCAACGATCCGCGCACAGGGCGCCCGTTCGACTGGGAGTTCCGCCGCGGTGGCGAACTGGTCGAAGTCGCGGCGGGCAGGGGGCTGATCACCGCCGACGGTGCCACGATGATCGCCGCCTGCGTCGCCGGCGCCGGGGTCGCGCAGACGCTTGCCCTCGGCGTGGCGCCGCTCCTCGCCAGCGGTGCGCTGGTCGAGCTGTTTCCCGACTGGCCTGACGAGCGCTTCCCGTTGCACGCCCTTTATCCTTCGGGCCGCCACGTGCCCGCCAAGGTGCGGGCTTTCCTCGATTTCTGCACCGGATTGCTCGCACCCCCGGTCTGATTGCGTTTGTTGCAATGCAGCGTGCGGAAACCGCATTTCTGGTTGCAGAGACTGCAATTGCCGTAGCGGCACGTGAACGGCACGCGCATTCCCGCGTTAGTTGCACGGCGGGCGAAAACGCGCTTATAGGCACCCGCCTTCCCCCTCCCCGGACGAGGATTTCCTGTGGCCAAAGCACCGGCACGCAAAACGACTGAACCCGCAAAGACCAACCGCGAGCGGCCCGAAGAGCCCAAGCGGTATGAGGCTTCCAAGGAGCAGCTGCTCGAATTCTACAAGCAGATGCTGCTGATCCGCCGCTTCGAGGAGAAGGCCGGCCAGCTCTATGGCCTCGGCTTCATCGGCGGCTTCTGCCACCTCTATATCGGCCAGGAAGCCGTTGCGGTCGGCCTGCAGTCCGCGCTCGACGGCGAGAAGGACTCGGTGATCACCGGTTATCGCGACCATGGTCACATGCTCGCATACGGCATCGATCCCAAGGTCATCATGGCCGAGCTGACCGGTCGCGCAGCTGGCATCAGCCGCGGCAAGGGCGGCTCGATGCACATGTTCTCGACCGAGAAGAAGTTCTACGGCGGCCACGGCATCGTCGGCGCGCAGGTCGCGCTCGGCACGGGCCTCGCCTTCGCCCATAAGTATAACGAGGATGGCGGCGTCGCCATGGCCTATTTCGGCGACGGCGCCGCGAACCAGGGCCAGGTCTACGAGTCGTTCAACATGGCCGAGCTGTGGAAGCTCCCGATCATCTATGTGATCGAGAACAACCAGTACGCCATGGGCACCTCGGTCAACCGCTCGTCGGCAGAGGACCAGCTCTACAAGCGCGGCGAAAGCTTCCGCATCCCGGGCATCCAGGTCGACGGCATGGATGTGCTCGCCTGCCGTGGCGCCGCCGAGGAAGCGCTGGCCTGGGTCCGCGCGGGCAAGGGGCCGATCATCCTCGAGATGAAGACCTATCGCTACCGCGGTCACTCGATGTCCGACCCGGCCAAGTATCGCAGCCGCGAGGAGGTCCAGTCGGTCCGCGACAAGTCGGATCCGATCGAGCAGGTCAAGCGCGAGCTCGAGGAGATGAAGGTCTCCGAGGCAGATCTGAAGGCGATCGAGGCGGAGATCCGCAAGATCGTGAACGAGTCCGCCGACTTCGCCGAGCAGACCCCCGAACCCGATCCTTCCGAACTGTATACCGACGTGCTGGTGGAGTCCTACTGAGATGGCGATCGAACTGAAGATGCCGGCGCTCTCGCCCACCATGGAAGAGGGCACGCTCGCCAAGTGGCTCGTCAAGGAAGGCGACACGGTGAAGTCGGGCGACATCCTGGCCGAGATCGAGACCGACAAGGCGACGATGGAGTTCGAGGCCGTCGACGAGGGCACGATCTCGAAGATCCTGGTCGCCGAGGGCACCGACAATGTGAAGGTCGGCACCGTGATCGCGACGATCGCGGGCGAGGGTGAGGACGCTTCGGCGGCCCCGGCCCCGGCGCCTGCTGCCGCACCGGCCCCGACGCCGGCTCCCGCCGCGGCCGAGCCGGCTGCCGGCGAGGATGGCGGCCCGAAGAAGGCCGACAGCGGCACCAAGCAGCTCGCCAGCGAGAAGGCCGCCACCGTCAAGGACCCGGCGATCCCCGAGGGCACCGAGATGGTCAAGGTGACCGTCCGCGAAGCGCTGCGCGACGCGATGGCCGAGGAAATGCGCAAGGATCCGCGCGTCTTCGTGATGGGCGAGGAAGTCGCCGAATATCAGGGCGCCTACAAGGTGACCCAGGGCCTGCTCGAGGAGTTCGGCCCGAAGCGCGTGATCGACACGCCGATCACCGAGTACGGCTTTGCCGGTCTCGGCTCGGGCGCAGCGATGGGCGGCCTCAAGCCGATCGTCGAGTTCATGACCTTCAACTTCGCGATGCAGGCGATCGACCACATCGTGAACTCGGCGGCCAAGACCAACTACATGTCCGGCGGCCAGATGCGCTGCCCGATCGTGTTCCGCGGTCCGAACGGCGCGGCGAGCCGCGTCGGCGCGCAGCACTCGCAGAACTATGGTCCGTGGTACGCTTCCGTGCCCGGCCTGATCGTGATCGCACCCTATGACGCGCAGGATGCCAAGGGCCTGCTCAAGGCAGCGATCCGCTCGGAAGACCCGGTCGTGTTCCTCGAGAACGAGCTGATGTACGGCCGTCACTTCGAGGTTCCGCAGCTTGACGACTATGTCCTGCCGATCGGCAAGGCGCGTATCGTCCGCGAGGGCAAGGACGTTACGATCGTCAGCTACTCGATCGGCGTGGGCGTTGCCCTGGAAGCCGCCGAGAAGCTGGCTGCCGAGGGCGTGGATGCCGAGGTGGTCGACCTGCGCACGCTGCGTCCGCTCGACACTGCGACGGTGCTCGAGAGCCTGAAGAAGACCAATCGTCTGGTCGTGGTCGAGGAAGGTTGGCCGACCTGCTCGATCGCTTCGGAAATCGCCGCCGTGGTGATGGAGCAGGGCTTCGATGACCTCGACGCGCCGGTGCTTCGCGTGACCAACGAGGACGTTCCGCTGCCTTATGCTGCCAACCTCGAGAAGCTGGCGCTGATCACCGCGGACAAGGTGGTCGCGGCAGTGAAGAAGGTCACCTACAAGGCCTGATCTTCGGCCGAATCTGAACACGGAAAAGGCCGGGGGAGACCCCGGCCTTTTCTTTTGCCTGGTCAAGGGAGAACGACCGGCAGTCGAAGCGGTCAGCCGTCTAGGTCTCCAGTTCCTGCTGCCCGGGACAGAGCGAGGGCGTGACGCCGGTCACCCGGTAGATGCCCCTGGGGTGCAGGGCCTTGCTGTTGCCGAGCGCGCTGTCGTCGCTTGTGTCGCGACGGTCGCGGACCATCATCGAGGCGACCTCGTTGAACTCGGTGCTTGGCGATAGCGAGGTCTGGATCAACGGAGTGTATTGGTAGCGCACTTGGACGAACATGGTGACGCCGCTGTCCGGCGCGGCCACCTGACGATTGGTGGGGCCGATGCCCGCCAGGTTCTTGTCGCCCTGTGCACCATAGGTCGAGTTGAGGCCCGTCTTCGCCCCCTTGCAACGTTGCCAGCGGATTCGCGACTTGCCCGAGTTGGTGGGATCCGGCTCGACGCTCGAGAGGATCACGCGCCCGTTGGTGAGCAGCTTGAGCTCGCCCGATTGCAGGTCGGCACCGACCAGGAGGTCGCTGATGTCCGCCTCGGAGATCGTCTTGGCCTGGAGCTGGCTGCCGGAGCCGATGCGCGCGGCATTGTCGGCAAGGTGCAGCGCGATCTGGCCGATCCGCATCTTGGTGATCACATAGTTGGTCAGCTCCGCACCGGCGAGGCTGAGCGTGAGCACGATGGGCAGCGAGAAGGAGAATTCGAGCAGCGCCACGCCGCTCTCGTTCCTGCGCAGGCAGTCGATCAGCCGGGGCAGATAGCGTCGGGGGCGCGTCACGGGCAATTCCTCACGGTCGGGGCCCCCTGGTCGCCATAGGGCTGGTTGCGCAATATCGTCGACGCGCTCACCGTGGTGGTGTTCGACCCGCCGATGAGACGATAAATCGGGAAGAAGCGCGGATAGGTGACGGTCACGGTGTAGACCACGGCGTCCTTGGCGCCGCCCTGCCCCTCGTTGCCGCCGGTTGAATCCCATTTCTGGTTGCCGTTATTGTCCTCATAGGGCTCGCCCGGGGTGCCGCCCACCGGGCCGTCGCAGGTGCCGTTGCCATTGGTATCGGTGAACGGCTCGAACTTTGCCGCTGCCGCATTGGCGAAGGTGCGGTACCATTTGCGGGTGATCGCCACCGTGGCGTTGTTCGCCAGCAGCTTGGCCTGCTGCGACACCTTCGCGTCGAGGCTGCTCTGGGTATTGGCGGCGAGCCCGCTTTCCAGCGTCGCATCGCGCCCGACCTTCTGCACCACGCCCTGCAGCACCGCGCGCATGTAGAGCGTATGCGCGATGTCGAAGGCGCCGAGCAGCAGCATGGCCATCACCGGCAAGACGATCGCGAACTCGACGATCGTCGCGCCGCGATCGTCGCGGACGAGACGGTGCAGCGCGCGGCGCGTCACTTGGTCAGCCTCAGCTGCGAGATCTGGTCGGCGATCGACTTGAAGGTCTTCTGCAGCGCGGCCGCATCGGTCGCGTCGAAGAAACGCTCCGAGGTCGCGCATTTCTTCAGGCGATCCTTGGTGTCCTGGCTCTGCCCCTCGCCGAAGTTGATCACCCAGAGAGTGATGTTCTTCTTCTTCACCCAGTCGCAGATCGCCAGGAAGCGCAGGTTCACCTGCTCGTCGAGCTGTGCCTTGGTCGGACTCTCGTCGGTCTGGCGGCTATCGAAGAAGGGCAGGCCATAAGCGGCATAGTCATAGGTCTGCGCGTTGGTATCGCCGTCGGTCATGAAGATCATGTGCCGCTCGATCTCGCCACCCTTGGGAGTATAGGCATTCTCGGTCTTGAAGATGCCGGTGGGCGACATGAACCGCGCGCCCCAGATCATGCCGATATCGTGATAGGTGTTGCCGTTGGGGGTAAGCGAGTTGACATAGTTCTGGAAGACGGTGGCGTCGGTCCAGGTCTGCAGCTTCCGCGCCTCGGTCGGGCAATAGAAGGTCGCGTTGTTGTTGTAGTCGGCCGTCGTGTTCGGCGCCGGATCAGCATTCCACCCGCTGGTGGGGTCCCAGCCGCTGCTGGGCCAGCTGGTGGCGTTGTAGTTCACGCCGTTCCCGGACTTGCGCGTGAAGATCAGGCGGGGGAGCGCGGGCTTCCAGCGCGTTTCGTCATTGGTCGGCACCATGTCGATGTCGAGATCGGTCGCCTCGGACGGGATCGGATCGTAATCGGTGGTCTTGTCGGTCGCGCGCTCCTCGATGCAGCCCGACCAGGTAATGGTGGCCGGGGTTACGTCGTTGCCGGGCGTCGTGTCGCCGACGAGCGCGGTGAAGGAGCTGTTCCAGTTGCTGCCGCCGGCCTTCAGCCCGCTGACATCCACTTCGATGCTGTTGTAGGTCCAGCTGGCGAACTTCTCCTGGTAGAAGGTCGTCGTGTCGGTGCGCTTGCGCCGGCAGCTCTTGTCGCTGCCTTGGGTATCGGGCGCACCGTTCCATCCCCATTCGCCATTGTTGCCGCCATCGCTTGCGGAGCCGTCGCTAGGGAAGCTCGTCGCGACGGTAGCCGTCGGCGGCGGGCCGCCGGAGGTGGTGGGGGAGGGCGTGAAGCTGCCGAAGCTCGTATTGCCCATGAACTTCAGGCAATTGGCCTGGCTGATCGAGCCGCCGCCATAGCTTTCCCAATAGGTGGTCGTGCTCTGAGGCGGCACCGCCATATTGGCCTGGCGCGTCTGATAGAACCATTTGTCGGCGATATAGTCGTTGGGCAGCAGCTTGCCGACGTTGACGTTGGTCGAATAGGGTACGAAGCCGAAGCGGATCTGCACCTGGTCGCCGGTGCCGCCGCTCGGCTCGTCGCCGTCGCAATCGACGTCTGGAATGTCGGTCCGCGCGACGATCTGGTAGAAGCACTTCACTGCCTTGCGAAGTGCGGCGATGCGCGAGCTGGAATTGCCGTTGCAGCTGGAATCGCCGTTGGGGCAATAGTTCATCGAGCCGGTGGTATCGAGGACGAACATCACATCGGTGTTGGGCAGGCGCATCTCCGCGTCGCAGGCGACGGAGAGCTGCTCGTTGGTCTTGCCGAAGATGCGCATCAGCGTCATCGGCACGGTCGCAGAAGCAGTGCCGGAGACCTTGCCGGCCTTCTCGGTGAAGGTCTTCGCCACCGTCGCCGGATCGATGCCATAGGCGTTCTTGTCGTAGTTGGCGTCGAAATACTTCTCGGCCGTCTGGCGCGGCGTGTCGCCCCAGGTGCCGCCGCCCATCGTCTTGCGGCCGGCGAGCGCCGCGGCGTCGCAGGCATGTTGCAGACGCGTCTTGACGATGTACATGCGGCTGATGTCGACGCCGCCGCCCACCATGCCCGCAAGGGGGATCAGCGCTATCGCCATGATGGCCAGCGTATTGGCGCGCGTATCGCCCCCGAGCGCACCCAGAAAGGCGCGCGCCGACGCTGTATTCCCCCGTCCTTCGATCATAGAAGGGCCCCTAATCCCCGTTCAACAAGGTTCTTTGGATCCATTGTCGCTAAATACGTATAAATCCGGATGGTTAATGACGGCCTTAAGACCGTTGGGACTCGCGGCGTGACGGGGCTCGTGGAGGATCCGGAACGAGATCTCGTTCTCACCTATGCGCGTGCCGATCGCCGGCCCGGGCTGCTGGCGTTGCTGGCGCTCGATGATGCGTTGGCCAGACTGCTGCGCACCACGCGCGAGCCAGCGCTCGGCCAGATGCGGCTCGCCTGGTGGCGCGAGGCGCTGGAGAAGCTCGATCATGCACCGGCACCTGCTGAGCCCGTGTTAAAGGCGCTGGAGGCTGAGGTGCTGCGCCACGGCATCACCGGCGCCTCGCTGGTGCCGATCGTCCATGGCTGGGAAGTGCTGATCGAGGAGGAGCGGCTCGACGCTGACGCCATGCGCCGCTTCGGTGAGGGGCGGGGGCAGCTGTTCGCCGCCGCCGGGGCGCTGCTGGGCAGCAGGGGCGACCCGCTCGCCCTTGCCGGGCAGGGCTGGGCGCTGGCCGACCTCGCGGGCAATCTGGAAGCTAAGGAGGAGCGGGCGATCGCCCGTGATCTCGCGCGTCCTCTGCTGGAGGGGGCCGCGGGAATGCGCTGGAGCCGGCCTGCACGCGCATTGGGAGCACTCGTCCATCGCGCCCGGCTGGATCTTGCCGAGACGCCCAAGGGAGCTGGTGCCCCCTCCCGGGTCGGGCGGCTGCTCTGGCATCGCCTCACTGGACGCTGACCGCAGGGCCGGGTTAGCCTCGCCCGTGCAAGGGGGAGAGAGGCGAATGTGGCGCTATCTGGTGGGTGCGGGAGCGACTCTGCTGCTGGTTGTTGCCGGATTGTTCCTGTTCCGCGGTGCCGCCAGCACCGAAACCAGGCTGCCTGCGGCCCCCGCAGCGGGAGTTGCCTCCGAAACGGAGCAGGATCTTCCCGCCGAGCCGCCCAGCGCCGCCGCGAAGACGCGCGAGCAGAAGCGCTTCGACCGGATCGACAAGGACAAGAACGACAGCATCGCCAGGGAGGAGTATTTCGCGCTGCGCCGCAAGCTGTTCGCCCGGCTCGATACCGACCATGACGGCAAGCTGAGCTTCGAGGAATGGTCGGTGAAGGCGGTGGAGCGCTTCGCCGGCGCCGACAAGGACAAGTCGGGCACGCTCAGCCGCGCCGAGTTCGCCACCACCGCAGTCAAGCGCAAGCCGGCCAAGCCGCGCTGCGCCTGCGCCCCCGCCGCCACGAAGGCGCCGGCAGCGGCTCAGGAAGCGTCGGCGGACGACAGCGAGGACTGAGCCATCCAGCCCTGCTTCGCCTCGCGGGCGCGATCGGTGTACATCAGCTTGCGATCGGCCTTCTTGGTCTTGCCCGGGATCGGCGGGAACAGGCCGAAATTGACGTTCATCGGCTGATAGGTCTCGACCTCTGCTTCGCCGGTTATGTGCGAAAGTAGCGCCCCCAGGGCCATTTCGCGGGGCGGTGACGACAGCGTCTTACCCGCCAGTTCAGCCGCGGCGAAGCGGCCCGCCAGGAGACCGATGGCCGAACTCTCGACATAGCCTTCGCAGCCGGTGATCTGGCCGGCAAAGCGGATATGTGGAGCGTTGCGGAGCCGAAGTTGAGCGTCGAGCAGCTCGGGCGACTTGATGAAGGTGTTGCGGTGCAACCCGCCGAGCCGCGCGAACTCGGCATTCTCAAGCCCGGGAATCGTCCGGAAAAGAGCCACTTGCTCGGCATATTTGAGCTTTGTCTGGAAGCCGACCATGTTCCACAAGGTCGCCGAGGCATTGTCCTGGCGCAGCTGGACCACGGCATAGGGCCAGCGCCCGGTCTTCGGATCGTCGAGACCGACGCCCTTCATAGGGCCGAAGCGGAGCGTCTCGACCCCACGCTCCGCCATCACTTCGATCGGCATGCACCCTTCGAAGTACGGAACATTCTCCCACTCGCGGAACTCGGTCTTCTCGCCGGCGAGCAACGCGGCGTGGAAGGCATAATATTGTTCCTTGGTCATCGGGCAGTTGATGTAATCTTTGCCCTTGCCGCCCGGGCCGACCTTGTTCCAGCGCGACTGGAACCAGGCGACGTCCATGTCGATGCTCTCGCGGTGCACGATCGGGGCAATCGCGTCGAAAAAGGCGAGCTGGTCCTTGCCGGTGGCGGTGCCGATGCTCTCGGCCAGGCCGGGCGCGGTGAGCGGGCCGGTGGCGACGATGGTGAGGCCGCTCTCGGGCAGCCTGTCCACCCGCTCGCGGACGATCTCGATGTTCGGATGCGCCATCAGCGCCGCGGTCACCCCGTCGGAGAAGCGGTCACGATCCACCGCCAGCGCCGAGCCCGCAGGCACCTTGTGCAGGTCGCCCTGGGCCATGATCAGCGAGCCGAGGTCGCGCATCTCCTGGTGGAGCAGGCCGACGGCGTTGTTCTGGGCGTCGTCCGAGCGGAAGCTGTTCGAGCAGACCAGCTCGGCCAGCCCCTCGGTCTGGTGCGCCGGCGTCATGGTGCCGCTGCCGCGCATTTCGGAGAGGCGGACCTTGAAACCTTTGTTCGCGAGCTGCCACGCGGCTTCCGAGCCGGCCAGGCCGCCGCCGATGATATGAATGTCGTGCATGCGGCCCCGATAGAGCGATGCTTGGCATTGCGCCAGTCACACGGCATCAAGGGGAAATGGACCGCCTTCGTACCGAACCGCTCTTCACCGCCGCACTCATCGCCGGCATCACCTATTTCGCCAATTACTGGCTCGAGGCGGGCGGCACCGCCGCCGTGGTCTGGAAGGGCGCGGGGGTCGGCCTGCTGGCGCTGTGGGCGCGCAACAAGTCGGTGAATGGCGACGGGCGGATGATCGGCGCGGTGCTGGCACTCGGCGCGCTGGGTGACGTGCTGCTCGAGCTGCAGGGCATGGCGGCGGGCGGGCTTGCCTTCCTCGCGGGGCATTTCCTCGCCAGCTATCTCTATCTGCGCAACAAGCGCGTCCCCGCAGCCCAGTGGATCGCCCCGCCGGTCGCGATGGCCGTGGCGCTGCTCGCCTGGTGGGTGTTCAAGGGCGGCTATCAGGTCGAGCTACTCGCTTTCTACGTGTTCGGGCTCTCGCTGATGACCGCGTCGGCGATGCTCAGCCGGCTGGGCACGCTGGTCGCCGCCGGCGCGCTGCTGTTCTTCTTCTCCGACTGGCTGATCTTCCTGCGCGAGGGACGCATGATCGCCCCGCAGATCGCGCAGCTGCTGGTCTGGCCGACCTATTTCATCGGTCAGGCGTTGATCGCTTGGGGCGCGGTCCATGCGCTTCGCGGAGAAAAGGCGGCGGCATGAAGATCTTCACCATCGGCTACGAGGCGACGACGATGGACGAGTTCATCGCGGCGCTGCGCAAGGCCGGGGTGGAGCGGGTGATCGACGTGCGCGCGGTGCCGCTGTCGCGGCGCCCGGGCTTCTCCAAGAACATCCTCGCCGCCAGCCTGAAGGAAGCGGGGATCGATTACGTGCTGCTGAAGAACCTGGGCACGCCCAAGCTGGGCCGCGATGCCGCCAAGAAGGGCGATGTGAAGACGCTGCGCGCCGTTTATGACGGGCAGCTCCATCTGCCCGAGGCGCAGGCCGAAGCGGCGCAGATGCGCGCGCTGGCGGAGGAGAAGCCCAGCGCCTTGCTCTGCTTCGAGCGCAATCCCGAACATTGCCACCGCACGCTGCTGCTCGCCGCGGAAGGCGAGGGGGCCGAAGTGGTGGATCTATACCCCTGATAAAGGCCGGGGCGGCCGGAATAAGAAATTCGGCCGCCCCGTAGGTTTGGGGGGCCGGCGACACAGAGGGGCAAGGCGCCGGCCCAGAACGCTCTGGGGGCCAGGTCTTGCTGTGGTGTTTCAGTTTGTTGCGTGATCGGTCAAACGGTCTCGCCGGTCTTCACCATCGGCAGCGCGAAGCTGAAGATCGCGCCGCCATCCGGGCGGTTCTCCGCCCAGAGCCGCCCGCCATGCGCTTCCACGATGGTCCGGCAGATCGGCAGGCCGAGTCCGGTGCCGCTCTCCTTGGTGGTGCGGAAAGGCTCGAAGAGATTGTCGAGCATCGCCTCGCTCAGGCCCGGCCCGGTATCGGCGATGCTGACGACCACTTCCTCAGGCTCGATTCGCGTGGTCACGCTCACTTCGCGCCGCTCGCGCCCGGCAGTGGCCTCCACGCCGTTGCGGATCAGGTTGGTCAGCACCTGCTCGATCTGGAGCGTGTCGCCGACCAGATTGGCGGGGAGGAAATCGAAGTCGCATTCGATCTTGGCCTCCCGCGATCCCTTGAGCTGGCGCACCGCGGTGCAGGCCGACTTGATCACCGCGTTGAGGTCGAGGTTCACCTGGGTGATCTCGCCGCTCACCGTGAAGGAGCGGATCTTGCGGATGATGTCCCCGGCCCGCAGCGCCTGGACCCGGGCGCGATCGAGAGCATCAAGGATGTCGTGATCGGGGTCGCCGCGCGAGCGGGTGAGATAGCGGCAGGCCTCGAGATAGTTGGTGATCGCCGCGAGCGGCTGGTTGAGCTCATGCGCCAGGGTGGAGGCCATCGCGCCCATCGCGTTCAGCCGCGCGAGCCGGAGCAGCTTCTCATGCACCTCGCGCAGCTGGGTATCGGCTTCCATGTCGCGGGTGATGTCGATCACCAGCCCGAGCAGGCGCGGCTGGCCGTCATGCCCGTCATAGCGGCCCTGCAGCGTCACCCAGCGGCTCTCGCCGTCGGGCATGGTGAGCTGCAGCGTCATGTCGAGCGGCCCCCTGGTCTTTCGGGCATGCACGATCGCCTTGCGCAGCTCGATGACCTGATCGACTCCGAGCCGGTCGGCGACATCGGCCATGCGATATTCGCCTTCATGCCATTCGAGGCCGAACAGGTGCGCGCTCTGCGGCGAATGGCGCGAACCGCCACGGATCAGGTTGATCTCCCAGACGCCGACGCCGGCGGCTTCCTGAGCCAGGCGAAGCAGCTTCTCGCTCTCCTCCAGCGCGCGCTGCGCCTCGACGCGCCGGGAGATGTCGAGAATGACGATCGCGATATAGTTGCCCGTGCCGTCGCCCGAGCGGACGAGATTGGCCGTGCAATGCACCGGACGCCGGCTGCCATCTGGCAGCACGACGACGCGGTCGTCGGAATAGAAGGCGACTTCTCCGCTGGCGAGCGCCTGGATGCCGACGAGGCTCGATTGCCATTCTTCGGCGGAGCTGATCATCCGGCAGCTCGTCCCGATCAGCGCCTCGCGCGGATAGCCGGTGAGCTCGCAGATCCGGTCGTTCACTTCGAGGAACACGCCGTCGGTGGACAGGCGGCCGACGCCGACACCGGCTTGCTCGAACACCGCGCGATAACGGCGCTCGGCTTCCTCGAGCCTGCGCCTGTCCTCCATTTCGGCGGTGACGAACTCGCTGGTGATCACCACGCCGGCGACCTGGTCGTCCTCGTCGCGCCAGGGGCGGAAGCTCCAGCGGACATAGTCGACGGTGCCGTCCGGATGGCGCAGGGCATCGGCGTTGCCCGACAGCGTCTCGCCCGCCAGCACGCGGGCATATTGGTCGCGACGCTCGGGCGCACAGACCGGGAAGACCTCGAAATGGCTGCGCCCCTCCACCGAAACATCCTCGGGCAGGCGGAAATCGGTGAGGAAGCGCTTCGACGCGGCGACGAAGTGGAGGTCCCGATCGAGGATCGCCACTGCAGATGTCGCATCGCGTGCCATGTTGGTGAGGTTGCGCCGCGCCATCTCGAGACGGCGGGCGGCGAGGCTTAGCTTGTCTTCCGCATGGCGTTCATCGGCATAGGCGGCGAGCAGGAATATCGTCACGCAGGTCACCGCGACGAATATCTGCGCCAGGAGCTGGCGATGGTCTGCCTCCGCGGTGGAGAAGGGGCCGGTGTCGATCTCCGTGCTCCACAGCACGATCACCGCGCTGATCGCCACCGATGTCGTCGCGCCCCGCAAGTGCCAGCCGAGCGCGGCGAGCACGAGCGGCGGGAAGATGGCCCAGCTCATCGGGCTGCCGGTGGTCGTAAGGAAGGCATGGGCGGCGATGGCGCCGCAGAACAGCATGACGGCAATGAAGCCGACCCAGCGCAATGGCGACCAGCGCTCGCGCGGCGGCGTTGCCCATACCAGCACCAGCGGCGCCACGAGGATCATGCCGATCCCTTGCTGGGCGAACTTGTCGACAAAGCTGAACGACTGCCCCGCCGCGATCCCGCCCAGTGCGACGATCCCGGCGGCAACGAGCGAGCCGGCAAGCGCGGCGATGAAGATCCAGAGGACCGAACGTGGATCGAGCAGTTCATTCGCGTTGATGCCGCGGCGCTTGATCAGTGTCGCGGTGAGCAGCGCGCCCAGCGCCAGCCCGACGGCGCGGAAACCCTGCTCGACCAGCGGGAAGGCGGATTGGAACAGCCAATAGGTGACCAGCACCGCCAAAGCGAGCAACGGCCAGAGCCGCGTGCTGGTCAGCATCAGCCCGCCCACCGAAACGCCGATGGCGAGGCCCAAGGGGGGATTATGGCCGGTGAATTGGTACCAGTACGCCCAGGCGATGCAGCCCGCCAGCGCACCGGCGAACAACATCAGCGCCGGACGCACCGACGCAACCCAGTCTTCCGGCAGACGCTCCCTCACCGTTGCCATCCGATCTCCGTTCCCGGGAGAAGCCCATCGGAAATACTGACAGCGATGTAAATCCGCTAATTTACGGAATGGTTGCGCAATAATTTATCAAGCTGCGGCTTTTCGACGTTCCGCCATTTCCTCGTTGAGCATTTCGGCGAGCAGGAATGCGAGTTCCAGGCTCTGTCCCGCATTGAGACGCGGGTCGCAATGCGTGTGGTAGCGATCGGCCAGCCCCTGCTCGGTGATGTCGATCGCGCCGCCGGTGCATTCGGTGACGTTCTGCCCGGTCATCTCGGCATGGATGCCGCCCGCGAAGGTGCCTTCGGCGCGGTGCACGGCGAAGAAACCGCGCACCTCCGCCAGGATCCGGTCGAACGGGCGCGTCTTGTAGCCGTTGGCCGCCTTGATGACGTTGCCGTGCATCGGATCGCAGCTCCACACCACCGGATGCCCTTCGCGCTTCACCGCGCGGACGAGCTTGGGCAGGCCGGCCTCGATCTTGTCATGGCCATAGCGGGTGATCAGCGTCATCCGGCCCGGCGTGCGGCTGGGGTTGAGCGTGTCGAGCAGGCGCAGCAGCGCGTCCGGCTCGAGGCTCGGCCCGCACTTCATGCCGATCGGATTGCCGATCCCGCGCAGGAACTCGACATGCGCCGAGCCCTCGAACCGGGTGCGGTCGCCGATCCACAGGAAGTGGGCCGAGGTGTCGTACCAGTCGCCGGTCAGCGAATCCTGACGGGTCATCGCTTCCTCATAGGGAAGCAGCAGCGCCTCATGGCTGGTGTAGAAGCTGGTCGCCTTCAGCTGCGGCACGCTGTCCGCATCGATGCCGCAGGCGGCCATGAAGTCGAGCGCCTCGCCGATCCGGTCGGCGACGTCGGCATATTTCTTGGCCCAGGGGCTGCGGCCCATGAAGTCGTGGGTCCATTTGTGGACCTGGTGCAGATTGGCATAGCCGCCCTGCGCGAAGGCGCGGAGCAGGTTGAGCGTCGCCGCCGACTGGGAATAGCCCTGGAGCATCCGCTGCGGATCGGGAATGCGCGCCTCGGGGGTGAAAGCGATGTCGTTGACATTGTCGCCCCGGTAGGACGGCAACTCGACGCCATTGATCGTCTCGGTATCGGCCGAGCGCGGCTTGGCGAACTGGCCCGCCATACGCCCGAGCTTCACCGTCGGCAGCTTCGACGCGAAGGTGAGCACCACCGCCATCTGGAGCAGCACGCGGAACGTGTCGCGGATGTTGTTCGGATGGAACTCCGCGAAGCTCTCGGCGCAGTCGCCGCCCTGGAGCAGGAACGCCTCGCCGCGCGACACCTTGGCCAGTTCGCTGGTCAGATCGCGCGCCTCGCCGGCGAAGACGAGGGGCGGGAAGGAGGTCAGCTGGTTGGTCGCGGCATCGAGCGCGCCCTGATCGGGGTAATTGGGCAGCTGGCGCGCCTCGGCGGCCTTCCAGCTCGAGGGGCTCCAGCTTGCATGCATATCATTCTCCGCATCGCGCACGGTGACGTTCCAGTCGGCGGCACCGGCGATGCCGTGCGCGGCGATCAGGTTCATCACCTTGGCGTTCGCGCGCTTGCCGTCCTTCTCCCAGCCCTGGACGGTGGAGCCGGGAATGTCGAACCACGCGCCGAACGCGGCGCGGGTGAGGGAGCGCTCCTCGCGGAAGCGGCGGATCTTGGTGCCTGCCAGTGTCGTCATAGTGCGAGCGACTTACCCCGGCTGGGTAAAATCGTGCAAGCGAAAAATTTCCCCGATGGGGTAAATTACTCGTCCGGCAGCGTCTCGGCGAGCTTGTCGTACTGCAAGCTGATGCCGTGGAGGCGGGAGCCGTTGTCCTCATAGCCGTCGAGATAGATGCCGTGCTCGGTGTGGAGCAGCCTTGTGCCTTCGCCATCGGGCAGCAGCTCGATCGAGCAGAGGTTCACCGAGATCGGCTTGCCGTTGAGCTTCATCCGATAGGCGTAGACGATGCGGCTGTCGGACACGATGTCGTGATAGGAGCAGTCGAAGCGGGTGACCGTGCCGCTCTTCCACTTGCCCTCGAGATGCTCGGTCCCGCCGACGCGGAAGTCGAAATGGCGGTCGACCATGTCCCAGGTCTCGTTCGGGCCGGAGAACCAGCGGGCCTTGCCCTCTTCGGTGGCGAAGGCGGCGAATACCCTGGCAGGGCTCTGCTTGAAGCGGCGATCGATGACGAACTTGTCGTGGACGGCCTCGGCCATGTTCAATTCTCCTGATCCTGGGCGTCGAGGAACTTGGCGAGGCGGTCATAACGCGCCTCGGTCGCGCGGCGGCGCTCGACGATCCATTGCTCCACCGCGGCGAGCGCCAGCGGCTCAAGCGTGCAGGTGCGCACGCGGCCCTGCTTCTCGGTCCGCACCAGGCCGGCGCCCTCGAGCAGGCGGATGTGCTGGAGGAAGCTGGGCATCGCCATGGTGAAGCCGCCAGCCAGCTCGCTTACGCTGGCCGGGCCGTTACCGAGCCGCTCGACCACCGCGCGGCGGGTGGGATCGGCAAGCGCGGCGAAGGCGGTGTCGATTTGGTTAGGCATGGAGCTAAGTAATGCCGGAGGGGGACTAGGCGCAAGGGAAAGTTAGGTGGACGGGAAACTATGCATCTAAATCCAACTCAGTTCCCCGGCGAAAGCCGGGGCCCAGGGTTTCTCCGCCGTCTCGCTCTGTTACCCTGGGCCCCGGCCTTCGCCGGGGAACAGGGAGGTCCAATCAGTACCCCGCTGCGAGATCAACCTCATTCTTCAGCGGCCGCCCCTCCACGAACGCGTTGATGTTCTCCACGAACAGCGCCGCGGCGCGCAGGAACATGCGGGTCTGGCTGCGGCCCGACAGGTGCATCGAGTGGATGACGTTGGGCGTGGTCCAGAGCGGATGCTCGGGTGGCAACGGTTCGGGGGTGACGGTGTCGAGGAACGCGCCGGCGATGCGCCGCCGGGTGCAGGCGTCGATCAGCGCATCCTGATCGATCAGCTCGCCGCGGCCGACATTCACGATCCAGGCGCTGGGCTTCATCGCCGCCAGCTCCTCGGCGCCGATCATCGCGCGGCTGGCATCGGTGGAAGGTGCGGCGAGGAACACCCAGTCGGTCTCGGGCAGCAGCGCGCGCCATGCGTCCGGCCCTACCGTACCTTCCGCGCCGGAACGGGTGACGCCGGTCACCTCTACGCCGAAGCCTTTCAACCGCTCGCCGATCAGCCGCCCGATCGTGCCATAGCCGATCACCAGCGCCTTGCTCTCGAACAGCTCGAGCTTGCCGGGCGCGTCGGTCGGCCATTCGTGGCGGTCGGCGGCGCGGACGACCTGGTCGAAGCGCTTGGCGGCGACCAGCGCCCCCATCACCGCATATTCCGCAACCGTGTGCGCATTGACGCCGCTGCCATTGGTCACCCGGGTGCCACGCTCGCGCAGCAGCCCGGTGTCGAGCGCGTCGAGCCCGGCATAGATGGTCGAGAGCCATTGCAGCTTGTCCGCTGCCGCCACGGTGCGCGCCCATTCGCGCGGGCTGTTGTTGTCGAGCCAGCCGATGTCGGCATCGCCGACGAGCGCGACCGCCTCGTCGGCGGATGCGAACCAGTGGACGTCGAGCCCGGCGGGGAGCTGCGGCTCCACGAGCGGGCGGGCGAGGGCGGGAAGCACGGCCTTCATGGGGTTGGAGGCTAGCGCGGCTTCAGGGCGGTTCAAGCCCATTCAGTTCCCCGGCGGAAGCCGGGGCCCAGGGTCACAAGCGACACGGCAGAGAAACCCTGGGCCCCGGCTTTCGCCGGGGAACTAGGGGCTTTAGTGCCGATCCCGATCCCGATCCCGGTCGCGGCCCTGCTCGGAGATGGCGCTCGGCGAAGGGGTAGGCGAGGGCGAACCGTCCGGGCGGCGGTCGCCACGATCGCGATCCCCGCGCGGGTTGTCGCGGGCATGTTCGCGCGCCTTCTCGGCCTGCTCGCGGCGATCATGGGCCGCTTTTGCTGCTTCGTCGGCTTCGCGGATACGGTTTGCCTCGGGCGCGCGGGCCTTGCCGTCGTCATCGAACTCGCGGACGGGCCTGCCCTCGCGGAAGGCATAGCTGCGTTCGCCGCGCTGGACGAAGAAGGGCTTGCTCTCGCCGGCACGGAAATAGGCGACTTCCTTGCCGTCGCGGTCCGAGGTGCGGACGATCCTGCCGCCGCGGGTCCAGGCCCAGCCCTCGCCATAGCGGATGCGCTGGACGTTCCGGCCCGCGCGGATCTCGTCCTCGATCGTGCCGGCATCGTGGAGCGGCGCGGCATCGGCGGCGCTGGTGCCGGCGGCCGCCTTGGGCACCGCGGCAACGGTCACCGCCGTCGCATCGTCGGAATCCTCGACCACCGGCACGTCGTTCAGCGTCGCATCATTGGGGGCGACCGCATTGTCGACATCGACCACGGCATTGTCGGTGGTCCTGGGCGCCTGGTTGCAGGCACCCAGCGCCAGCGCGGCGACCAGGGCAGTGAGGGGCAGGGACTTCAACATACGCAGATACTCCGTTGTCGCCCCTCTCTCCGAGGGACGCAGCACGGAGTGCAACGCGCTGGCGGCCCTGATTATCCGCCGAGCAGCGGCTTCCAGTCCCAGCCCATCGGATCGCCGTCCATCACCTCGATGCCCGCGGCGGCAAGCGCGTCGCGGATCGTGTCGGAACGCTGGAAGTCCTTCACCAGCCGCGCTTCCTTGCGCTCGACCAGCCGGTCCTCGATCTCCTGGGCGGTGATCGTTGCCGCCGCGGGGCGCACGCGCAGGTCCTCGCGGCTCAGCTCGGTCAGCTTGAGGCCGAGCACGGCATCGAAGGCGGCCAGTCCGGCCAGGCGATCGGCGGGCGACAGCTTCTTCTCGGCGAGCATCTCGTCGAGCGCCGGCAGTGCCCTGGGGGTGTTGAGATCGTCCGATACCGCCTCGTCGAGCCGCTCGATCCAGGCGACGGGCGCGGTGCCCTCGCCCTCGGCCCGCGCCTTGAGCGCCGTCACCGTCATCACCAGCCGCTTGAGCCGGGTGAGCGCCGCCGCCAGGTTCTCTGCCGAGAATTCCAGCTCGCTGCGATACTGCGCCTGCAGGCAGAGCAGGCGATAGGCGAGGGGATGCACGCCCGCGTCGATCAGCGACTGGAGCGTGGTGAAGCCGCCCTTGGACTTCGACATCTTGCCCTGGCGATCGACCAGGAAGTTGTTGTGCATCCAGAAATGCGAGCCCGTGTCGGAGCAGCCGCAGAACGCCTGGTTCTGCGCGATCTCGTTCGGGTGGTGGATCTCGCGGTGATCGATGCCGCCGGTGTGGATGTCGAATGGCGCCCCCAGATACTTGATGCTCATCACCGAGCATTCGAGGTGCCAGCCCGGCGCGCCCTTGCCCCAGGGGCTGTCCCATTCCATCTGGCGCTGCTCGCCGGGCGGCGACTTGCGCCAGATCGCGAAGTCCTGCGGATGGCGCTTGCCCTCCACCGCCTCGATCCGGCCCTCGCGTGCATCGTCCTGCGATCCGGCGAGCTTGCCGTAATCGGGCACGGTGGTGCTGTCGAAATACAGGCCCGAATCGAGCTCGTAGCAATGCTCGGGCGCGATCTTCTCGGCGAAGTCGATCATCTCGGCGATGTGATCGGTCGCGACCGACCAGCGCGTCGGCTGGCGGATGTTGAGATCGGCGATGTTCTGCTTGAATGCCGCGGTATAGTGCGCCGCGATGTCCCAGATGCTCTTCGCCTGGGCCCTGGCCGCGGCCTCCATCTTGTCGTCGCCGGCATCGGCGTCGCTGGTCAGGTGGCCGACATCGGTGATGTTGATCACATGGGTGAGGGGATAGCCCTTCCAGCTAAGCACCCGGCTCAGCGTGTCGGTGAAGACATAGGCGCGCAAATTGCCGAGATGGGCATAGTTGTAGACCGTCGGTCCGCACGAATAGACGCGGACCCCTTTTGCGGGGTCGAGCGGTTGGAAGGCTTCCAGGCTGCGGGTAAGCGAATTGTAGAGCGTGAGTTGCGCGGTCATCCGGGCGGCATAGCGGCTCGGCGGGGCGCTGCAAGCCTCAGGCGGGCTCGGGCATCACCTCGACCGTGCTGTCCAGCGCCGCGCGGACCATCGCGCTCCAGACCTCCGCCGGATCGCCGCCCGCGGCCCGCCCTGCCTCGACCATGCCGCGAGTCGGCTCGCGCAGCGTGTGCAGGATCGCCACGGCGCGGTTGATCTCGGCGCGCCAGATCCGATCGACGATCACGCTCACCGGCTCGTCTGGCCCCTCATAGGCTTCGGCATTCGGGCTCACCATCTCGGCGACGATGACGCGTGCGATGCGCTCGACGGGTGAGGTAACGGCAATATCGGTCATAAGCGCTCCCATTCGCGGAGTTCCGACCCGCGAAAACGCGCGTCCGGCGAAACGGTTCAGGCCGCTAGCGCGGTCTCGCTGCGCCGGATCAGGCCGTTGCCGGTGCTGCCGCCCGCCAGCAGGGGCAGCGCGGTCGCGCAATAGGCGCATTCCGCGGTGAGCCGGCCGATGATCCAGTGCGACCCGCCACAGCCGGGGCAATAATTCCGCTCCTGCGAACGATACGCGACGCGATAGCCGGTAAGGACATTTCGGATGCCGAAATCGTACATGCTTCGTCTCCCGATACTCGGGGACCCAACGGCAGCGAATCGCGATTTGTTCCGCACTCGGCTCGAAACGCCGGCGACGGACCGTGCAAAACTGTGGATAAGTGGCGCGAAAGCCACACTGGCCGCGCCAAAGCGTCCATCCTAGTGTGAAATGTGACGCGAAAAAAGTGGAGGCCCGAGCCGGAATCGAACCGGCGTGCAAGGATTTGCAGTCCTCTGCGTCACCACTCCGCCATCGGGCCTCGGAGCGAGCGGCGGCAATGCGCAGGTGCTTGCCGCCATGTCAACATTGCAGTGCAAAAATAGCTGCGCACCTTGCTTGGCGAAGCGTTGCGAAGGGGATACAAGCCGCCCTACATAAACAGTGTATTGCGCAACTAACACGGTTGTGCCAGATAGCCGGGGTAATGATGGCTCTTACGGTAGATTCCGCGCCTGCCGAGGCGAACCGCTTCGAAACGATGCGCCATGCGATGGTTGCCAGCCAGCTGCGCACCAACGCCGTGAACGACACGCGCGTGGTGGAAGCGATGGCCCGCGTGCCGCGCGAGGACTTCCTTCCCGAGGCGCATCGCGCGATCGCCTATCGCGACACGCTGCTGCCGCTCGCCGGTGGCCGCAGCCACAATCTGCCGCTCGCCACGGGCCGGCTGCTGACCGCCGCCGATGTCCGCCCGACCGACAAGGTGCTGCTGATCGGCGCCGCCGGCGGCTATGCCGCGGCGCTGCTCGCCGGCCTCGCCAACGCGGTGGTCGCGCTCGAGGAGGAGCCGGTGCTCGCCGCGCTCTCCCGCACGACGCTCGCCGCCTATGCCAATGTCGAGCCGGTCGAAGGGCCGCTCGCCGCCGGCCATGCCCCGGAAGGCCCCTATGACCTGATCGTCGTTGACGGTGCGGTCGAGGAGCTTCCCGCCGCGCTGCTCGATCAGCTCAAGCCCGAAGGGCGCGTGGTGACCGGCATCGTCGATCGCGGTGTGACCCGCCTTGCGTCGGGCCGCCGCACCGAAGGCGGTTTCGGTCTCGCCGATTTCGCCGATATCGAATGTGCAATTCTTCCTGGTTTCGAGCGCCTACGAACCTTTCAATTCTGACTTCTGAAAGAGGCTCATGCGAATTTCCTCTCTGTTCCTGGGCGCCAGCTTCATCGCGATCGCCGTGCCTGCCGCTGCGCAGACCACGACGACCCGGTCGGGCACCGACACGCCGGTGCGCGTCGAGGTCGGCACTGCCGCGCCGGGCGAAGCCGCTCAGCCGACTACGACGCTGCGCGACGCACTGGTTCAGGCGTACAACACCAATCCGGGCCTCCAGTCGGACCGCGCCACCCAGCGCGCCAATGACGAGAATGTGCCGATCGCCCGTGCGGCAGGCCGTCCCGGCGTGAACGGCACCGGCTCGCTCAGCGACAGCCTCTATGACAGCGATGCGCAGTCGGGCCCGCTTGCCGGCCCGACCCGCCAGGGCAGGCTTGGCCTCAACCTGTCGGTGCCGGTCTATTCGGGCGGCGCGGTGCGCAATTCGGTGCGTGCGGCAGAGACACGCGTCGATGCCGGCCAGGCGAGCCTGCGCGGCTCCGAGGCACAGCTCTTCACCGACGCGGTGACTTCCTATGTCGATGTGCTGCGTTTCGAGGCGATCGTCCGCCTCAACCAGCAGAACGTTCATGTGCTGGAGGTCAACCTCCAGGCGACTCGCGACCGGTTCGAGGTGGGCGACCTCACCCGCACCGACGTCGCCCAGTCGGAGGCGCGCCTCGCGCTCGCCCAGAGCCAGCTGCGCACCGCCGAGGCCGGCCTGATCGGTTCGCGCGAAAACTATATCCGCATCATCGGCACCCCGCCGGGCGTGCTCGCCCAGCCGCCGGCGCTGCCGAACCTGCCGGGCGACGTGCAGGACGCGGAGCAGGCGGCGATTGCCAGCAATCCCGATCTCGAGGCGGCGCAGAAGCAGCGCGACGCCACGGCGTTCGACATCAAGGCCGCCAAGGCGACCCGCTCGCCGCAGGTGGCCCTCACCGCCGGCACCAGCTATTACAATTACCTGGGCTCGCTGAGCGACCAGGCCCATACGCTGGGCGGGATCAACGCCAATGGCATCGCCAACACGGTCGGTGCGCAGGTCACGCTCCCCGTCTTCCAGGGTGGTCGCCCGGCGGCGCAGGTCCGCCAGGCCCAGGCACGCCGTGCCGCGGCGCTGGAGACCGTCACGCTCACCGAGCGCGGCGTGATCGCCCAGGTCCGCTCGGCCTATGCCAATTACCAGTCCTCGCTGCGGGTGATCGAATCGACCCGCGTCGCGGTCGACGCCAACAAGCTCAGCCTCGAAGGCGTCCGCGCCGAGAACAGCGTCGGCACCCGCACCATCCTCGACATCCTGAATGCGGAGCAGGAACTGCTCAACAGCCAGGTCAATTACGTTACGGCGGAGCGCGACGCCTATGTCGCCGGCTTCCAGCTGCTGGCGGCGATGGGCCGGGCCGAGGCGCGCGACCTTAACCTTGACGGCGGGCCGCTCTACGACCCCGAGATCAACTACAAGCGCGTGAAGAATCGCTGGTCGGATCGCAACGACGATCCCGAGCCGCAGGCGGTGGGCACCCGCACCAACCAGACGCCGGTGCAGACGCCCGACGTTACCGCAACCTCGCTCGATCCGGTGCTTCAGCGCAATGATGCCACGCGACCGGTTGACATTAACCGTAAAAAGCCGTGATTACCCGCCTCCGGGGCTTTTTGGAGTAGCCGGTTGATGGGGGACATCAGTAGCGAGCCGTCGATGGAGGAGATCCTCTCCTCCATCAAGCGCATCATCGCCGAGGAAGGCGATGCTGCCATCGCGACGCGTGCGCGTCGCGGCGGACGGTCTGCGACGACCGTGGCGGACAAGCCCGCCACGGTTGACGAGATTCTCGAGCTGAGCCAGCCGGTCGACGAAGACAGAGTGGAGACGCCGACGCCGATGTCGATGGGTTCCCCTTCGCAGCCCGAGGCGCCCGCCAAGCCGGCGCGCGCCAATGCTGCTTCGCCCGTAGCCGAAGCCCCGGCCGAACCGATCGTCTCGGAAAGCGCCGTCCAGGCGACCCGCGGGCCGCTCGAGGCGCTGTCGCGCATGGTGGTGAAGCCTGAGATCTCCGGCTCGGACACGCTCGAGGGCATGGTCCGCGAGATGCTCAAGCCGATGCTGCGCGACTGGCTCGACGCCAATCTCCCGCGGCTGGTGGAAGACATGGTCGCGAAGGAAATCTCGCGGATCACCGGGCGGCAGTAAGCCAAGCCCACCGCATATCCGTCATCCCGGCGAAAGCCGGGATCTCGTGCCGCTCTTTTCCTGCCATTGCCTGAGATCCCGGCTTTCGCCGGGATGACGATATTTTGTTGCGCGCGACCGATTGTAACGCCCGCAACCTTCCGGCTATCGTCCGGCCTCATGAAGCACATCCTGCTCGCGAGCGTTGCGCTCGCCGCCACCACCGCGCCCGCGCTGGCGCGTGACCTCACCATCCAGGACGTCGCCACCTTGTCGCGCGTCGGTGCCCCAGCGGTGTCGCCCGACGGCCACTGGCTCGTATGGCAGCAGCGCGAGACCGATCTCGCCGCCAATCGCGGCCGCTACGACCTGTGGCGCCTCGACCTCACCGTGAAGGGCGCCAAGCCCGAGAAGCTGGTCGCGGAAGCCGACGTCAACGAGACCAGCCCGCAATTCTCCGCCGACGGCAAGACCGTGTGGTTCCAGTCCGACAAGGGCGGCGACGATGCCGTGTGGGGCGTCGCGGTCACCGGCGGCACGCCGACCCAGCTCACCCATATCCCGGGCGGGTTCAGCGGCTTCAAGGTCTCGCCCGACGGCTCGAAGCTGCTCGTCTGGGCCGATCGCAAGCCCGGTGCGCCCAGCCTCGAGCTTCCGATGATCAAGAAGGACCCGAATGCCGGCTCCGGCCGCACCTATGACCAGCTGTTCGTCCGCCACTGGGATACGTGGAGCAACGGCGATCGCTCGCAGCTCTTCGTGCTGCCCTTCGGCCCGAACGGCGCCACCGGCAACGGCACCCCGATCGAAGGCGCCTTGATCGGCGACGCGCCTTCCAAGCCGTTCGGCGGCGGCGAGGAGCTGTCGTGGAGCGCTGACAGCAAGACCGTCTATTTCGCGCTGCGCGAAGCCGGCCGGATCGAGTCCAAGTCGACCAATCTCGACATATTCGCGGCGCCGGCGGACGGCTCCGCGGCGCCGGTGAACCTGACCAAGGCGAACGAGGGGATGGACAATCTTCCCACCGTCTCGCCCGACGGCAAGTGGCTCGCCTATTTCTCGATGGCGCGCGCCACCTATGAGGCCGATCGCCAGGTCCTCCAGCTGCGCAACCTCGCCACCGGCGAAGTGAAGGCGCTCACCCAGGCCTGGGACCGCTCGGTCGGCTCGATCGCCTGGTCGCCCGACTCGAAGACGATCTACGTCACCGCCGAGGATACGCAGGAGAACCCGATCTGGTCGGTCGATCCGAGCAGCGGCAAGGTCGCCCGGCTCACCCAGCTCGGCAATGTCTCGTCGATCGTGCCGGTGAAGGGCGGGGTAGTCTATTCGATGAACAGCCTCACCGCGCCCGACGATTTCTACGCCCTCAAGGGCAAGGCCAGCACGCGGCTGACCTCGGTCAACGCCGAGAAGCTGGCGGGGATCGACCTGCCCAAGGTCGAGCGGTTCAGCTTCACCGGCGCCAACAACGACACGGTCTGGGGCTATTCGGTGCGCCCGGCCAGCCTGGCCGAGGGCAAGAAGGCGCCGATCGCCTTCATCGTCCATGGCGGCCCGCAGGGTTCGAGCAACAACAGCTGGTCCTATCGCTGGAACCCGGCGGTGTTCGCCGGCGCCGGCTATGCGGTGGTCGCGGTCGATTTCCACGGTTCGACGGGCTACGGCCAGGCCTTCACCGATGCGATCCGCAACAATTGGGGCGGCTGGCCGCTCGAGGACCTGCAAAAGGGCCTTGCCGCGGCGACGACCAAATTCTCGTACCTTGACGCCGACAATGCCTGCGCACTCGGCGCCTCCTATGGCGGCTACATGATGAACTGGATCGAAGGCCAGTGGCCGGACCGGTTCAAGTGCATCGTCCAGCATGACGGCGTGTTCGACGCCCGCGCCATGGCCTATGAGACCGAGGAGCTGTGGTTCGACGAGTGGGAACATGGCGGCAAGGCCTATTTCGAGGATCCCGCAGCGTTCGAGAAGTGGAACCCGGTCAATTACGTCGACAAGTGGAAGACTCCCCAGCTGGTGATCACCAGCGAGAAGGACTTCCGCATTCCCTATACTCAGGGCCTGGCAGCGTTCACCGCGCTCCAGCGCAAGGACATCCCGTCCAAGCTGCTGGTGTTCCCGGACGAGAACCACTGGGTGCTCAAGCCGAAGAACTCGATGCAGTGGTACGGCAATGTGCTGGGCTGGCTGAACCAGTACGCGCCGCCCGCCAAGTAATGGCCTCCGCCGTCACCCCGCGAAGGGCAGGGTGACGGCGGAACGGCTCAGCCGAACAGGGTGTTGGCGCCGATGCCCAGCGCCAGCGACGGCCAGAGCATCATCAGGATGCCGGCCAGGCTGATCAGGAACACGATCGTCCGCACCACCGGCACGCCGGCGGCATAGAGCGGCAGGTAGACGATCCGCCCGCCGAGCCAGAGCAGGGCGCCGAGCTGGGTCCAGAAGGTCTGGGTGCCGGTCACGCTCAGCGCCACCACCGCGACGATCGCCAGCGGGAAGGTCTCGAAGAAATTGGCCTGGGCACGAACCCAGCGACCGACGATCGGATTGGGCGGCGGCAGATCCTCGTCGCGGGCGCCCATATTCCATTTCGGCCCATATTGCCGCGTCTTCACCTGCGCGGCACCGAAGATATGCACCAGCGCCAGCAGGCAGCCCCAGATCAACACGGTCATTTCCAGACGCATCATCGCCTCTCTCCCTCGGCGTGGTCGTTACGCATTTGTATCAACAACCCGCATTATCTGCGAGTTTTGTATCGACCCGGAGCCCGGCTCGCCGCTAAAGCCGCTCGATCATGAGCGAACTCCCCAAGACCTTCGACCCCGCCGAACTCGAATCCCGCTGGTACCAGCATTGGGAGGCAAACGGCCTGTTCCGTCCCGAGCGTGACGGCGCCGATCCCTGGACGCTGGTCAATCCGCCGCCCAACGTAACCGGCAGCCTGCACATCGGCCATGCGCTCGACAACACGCTGCAGGACATCCTGGTTCGCCATGCCCGTCTGAAGGGCAAGGACGCGCGCTGGGTGGTCGGCACCGATCATGCCGGCATCGCGACCCAGATGGTGGTCGAGCGCCAGATGAACCTCAGGCAGCAGAAGCGCACCGACTTCACGCGCGAGGAGTTCGTCGCCAAGGTCTGGGAATGGAAGGAAGAGAGCGGCGGCGAGATCACGCAGCAGCTCCGCCGCCTCGGCTGCTCGATGGACTGGTCCGAAGAGCGCTTCACCATGGACGAGGGCTTCTCCAAGGCCGTCCTCAAGGTGTTCGTCGAACTGCACAAGCAGGGCCTGCTCTACCGCGACAAGCGGCTGGTGAACTGGGATCCCGGCCTCGGCACCGCGATCAGCGACCTCGAAGTCGAGACCAAGGACGTCAAGGGCAGCTTCTGGCACCTGAAATACCCGCTCGCCGACGGATCCGGCCATATCGAGGTCGCGACCACGCGCCCCGAGACGATGCTCGCCGACATGGCCGTGGCGGTGAACGCCGAGGACACGCGCTACACCGCGCTGGTCGGCAAGATGGTCAGGCTGCCGATCACCGGCCGCCTGATCCCGATCGTCACCGACGAGCATGCCGATCCCGAGCTCGGCTCGGGCGCGGTGAAGATCACGCCGGGGCATGACTTCAACGACTTCGAGGTCGGCAGGCGTGCTGGGATCGAGGCACGCGACATGCTCAACATGCTCGACGCCAAGGCGCGCATCACCCAGACCAGCGATGGGCTGATCCCCGAGGAACTGCTCGGCATCGACCGGTTCGAGGCGCGTAAGCTGGTGGTCTCGCGGCTGAAGGAAGAAGGTTTCCTGATCCCGCATGTCGATAAGGACGGCGAGGAGCATGACGCCGAGCCGCGCACGATCGCGACGCCGTTCGGCGATCGCTCGGGCGACGTGATCGAGCCCTGGCTGACCGACCAATGGTATGTCGATGCCGCGACGCTGGCCAAGCCGGCGATCGAGGCCGTCCGCTCGGGCGCGACCAAGATTGTGCCGAAGAGCTGGGAAAAGACCTATTTCAACTGGATGGAGAACATCCAGCCCTGGTGCGTCTCCCGCCAGCTCTGGTGGGGGCATCGGATTCCGGCATGGTTCGGAATCGACGCCTCCAATCCTGACGCACGGCAAGCGTTCGTCGCTGAGACGGAGGAAGAAGCCTTCGAACAGGCGAGCGCATATTATCATGAGCACGCCTGGCAGGAAGGCCAGGCGCTTGTCCTGCAGGGCGTCGAAGACGAGGATGCGGCAGTCGCATTGTCATCTGACAATAATCACATCGCGAAGAAATTCGGCATCTGGCAGGACAGTGACGTCCTCGACACCTGGTTCTCCTCGGCGCTCTGGCCCTTCGCGACCATGGGCTGGCCGGAGAACCCCGATCCTACGCTCGGCGGGCGCTATCCGAACGACGTGCTGATCTCGGGCTTCGACATCCTGTTCTTCTGGGATGCCCGCATGATGATGCAGGGCTTGCAGTTCATGAAGGCAGTGCCCTTCAAGACCTTGTATCTCCACGGCCTTGTCCGCGCGGCGGACGGGCAGAAGATGTCCAAGTCCAAGGGCAATGTCGTCAATCCGCTCGGGCTGATCGACAATTACGGCGCGGATGCGCTGCGCTTCTTCATGGCGGCGATGGAAAGCCAGGGCCGCGACATCAAGATGGATGAGCGCCGGATCGAGGGCTATCGCAACTTCGCGACCAAGCTCTGGAACGCGGCGCGCTTCGCCCAGTCGAACGGCATCTCGGCCTCGACCAGCATCGACGCGCCCGAGGCGGCACTCGCAGTCAACCGCTGGATCATCGCCGAGACGGTCGCCACGGTGCAGGCGCTCGACCTTGCGCTGGCCGATCTGCGCTTCGACGAGGCGGCCAACACGATCTACCAGTTCGTCTGGAGCCGCTTCTGCGACTGGTATCTCGAGCTGATCAAGCCGGTGCTGCAGGGCGAGGGCGTCGAAGGCGCCGACGAGACCCGTGCCGTTGCCGGCTGGGTGCTCGACCAGATCCTGGTCATGCTCCACCCGTTCATGCCCTTCATCACCGAAGAGCTGTGGTCGAAGATGGGCTCGCGTGACTATGAGCTGATCGTCGCCAAATGGCCGATGGCCGACGCCCGCGCGCTCGATCCCTCGGCCGCGCAGGAGATCGACTGGCTGATCCGCCTGGTCAGCGAGATCCGTGCCGCGCGGACCGAGCTCAACGTGCCGCCGGGCGCCCGACTGCCGGTGTTCGTGCGCGATGCGTCGGCGGAGACCGCGGCCCGCCTCGGTAGCCAGGATGCGGCGCTCGCGCGCCTGGCCCGTGTCGATCAGGCGTCGGGCGAAGTCCCTGCCGGCGGTTCACTCCAGATCGTCGTCGACGAGGCCACCTTCGTGATCCCGCTTGGCGACGTGGTCGACATCGAAGCCGAGAAGACCCGTCTCACCAAGGCGATCGCTGCGGCCGAGAAGGAGCGCGACGGCCTGGCAGGTCGCCTGAACAATCCGAGCTTCGTCGAGAAGGCCAAGCCCGAGGCAGTCGAGAAGGCCCGTGCCGACCATGCCGAAAAGGCCGCCGAGGCCGAGCGGCTGAGCGCAGCGCTGGCGCGGCTGGGATAACATCATGACCGTCATCCCGGCGAAAGCCGGGATCTCATGCGACCGTGAGCTAAACGCCTGCGGCACGAGATCCCGGCTTCCGCCGGGATGACGAAAAGGAACAAACCCGAACGGGGAGGGGTCCAGCAAACCATGCCAGCACCGCGCCACGACCTCACCCAGGGCCCCATCGGCAGGACCCTCCTGCTGTTCGCGCTGCCCACGCTCGGCTCGAACATCCTCCAGTCGCTGAACGGCTCGATCAACTCGATCTGGGTCGGCCGTTTCCTGGGCGAGCAGGCGCTGGCGGCGACCAGCAACGCCAACATCATCATGTTCCTGATGTTCTCGGCGGTGTTCGGCTTCGGCATGGCGGCCACGATCCTGATCGGCCAGTCGATGGGCCGGCGCGACGTCGAGGCGGCGCGGCGTGCGTTCGGCTCGGCGATCGGACTGGTGATGGGCGGCGCGGTCCTAATCGCGATCCTGGGCTGGCTGTTCGCCCCGCAGATCCTCCGCCTGCTCGCGACGCCGGGCGAGGCGCAGGGCATGGCGCTTGCCTATCTGCGCGTCATCTTCCTCGGCCTGCCCTTCTCCATGCTCGGCGTGCTGATCCAGATGAGCCTGCGCGGCACCGGCGATTCGATCACCCCGCTCTGGTTCATGGTGCTGAGCGTCACCATCGATGCCGGCCTCAACCCGCTGCTGATCGAAGGCGTGGGCCCGTTCCCGCGCATGGGGATCGCCGGATCGGCCACCGCGACGCTGATCGCAGGCATCGTCTCGTCGCTCGGCCTGCTGCTCTATGTCTATCTGCGCGACCTGCCGATCCGCCTGCGCGGCGCCGAGCTGCGCTATCTGATCCCCGAGGGCGCGCTGGTCCGCACGATCGTCGCCAAGGGCCTGCCGATGGGCGCGCAGATGCTGGTCATGTCCACCGCCGGCCTCACCATGATCGGGCTGGTCAACCGGTTGGGGGTGGATACCGCCGCAGCCTATGCCGTGTCGCAGCAGCTCTGGACCTATATCCAGATGCCCGCGATGGCGATCGGCGTCGCCGTCTCGAGCATGGCCGCGCAGAATATCGGCGCCGGGAAGTGGGAGCGGGTAGGGGCGATCACCCGCTCCGGCCTGGTCTTCAACACCGTCATCACCCTGGTCGTGATTGGCGCGATCATCCTGTTCGACCGCCCGGTGATGGCGCTGTTCGTCGGCGCCGACAGCCCGGCGATCCCGATCGCCCGCCACATCCAGCTGCTCGCCAGCTGGACCTTCGTGATGTTCGGCGCGACCATGGTGCTGTTCTCCACCGTGCGCGCCAATGGCGCCACCGTGCCGCCGCTCGTCATCCTCGCGTTCACGCTCTTCCCGATCCGCTTCGGCTTCGCGTTCTTCGGTCAGCGCTGGTTCGGCAGCGACGCGCTGTGGCTGTCCTTCCCGATCGGTTCGGCCTTCTCGCTGCTGTTCGCCGCGCTCTATTATCGCCACGGCCGCTGGCGCGCGCAGGTCCTCGAAGTGCCGCCCGAGCCAGCCACCGTCGAGGAGGAAACTCTCGCCACCACCGAGCCCGCGGGACGCTTGCAACCCAATTGCTGAGGGCGCATCAGCGCCACCATGAGTCACTATCCCGCGCTCCGCCTCCGCCGCACCCGTGCTTCCGAGTGGAGCCGCCGGATGCATGCCGAGACCGTCCTCACCCCCGCCAACCTGATCTGGCCGCTCTTCGTCACCGAGGGCGAGGAAGAGGATCCGATCGCCGCGCTCCCTGGCGTCTCGCGCTGGGGCCTGAAGGGCATCGTTGCGCGCGCCCGTGAGGCTCGCGACCTCGGCATCCCGTGCCTGGCACTCTTCCCCAACACGCCGCGAGAGTTGCGCACCGAAGACGGGCGCGAGGCACTCAACCCCGACAATCTGATGTGCCGTGCGATCAAGGCGATCAAGGACGCGGTACCCGATATCGGCGTCCTCACCGACGTCGCGCTCGATCCGTACACCGCGCACGGCCATGACGGCATCGTCGACGCGCAGGGCTATGTCCTCAACGACGAGACCAGCGCGGTGCTGGTCGACCAGGCGCTGCTCCAGGCCGAGGCGGGATCGGACATCGTCGCCCCGTCGGACATGATGGACGGCCGCGTCGGCGCGATCCGCGGCGCGCTGGAGGCGAACGGACACGTCAACGTCCAGATCATGGCCTATGCCGCCAAATACGCCTCGGGCTTCTATGGCCCGTTCCGCGACGCGGTCGGCAGCCGCGGTCTGCTCAAGGGCGACAAGAAGACCTATCAGATGGACCCGGCCAATGCCGAGGAAGCCCTTCGAGAGGTCGCGCTCGACATCGCCGAGGGTGCCGACAGCGTGATGGTCAAGCCGGGCCTGCCCTATCTCGATATCATCCTGCGCGTGAAGAGCGAGTTCCAGGTGCCGGTCTTCGCCTATCAGGTAAGCGGCGAATACGCGATGATCGAGGCTGCGGCAGCGGTGGGCGCCGGCGACCGCGAGGCGCTGGTGCTCGAGACGCTGATGGCCTTCCGCCGCGCCGGCTGCTCGGGCGTGCTGACCTATCACGCGCCGCTGGCGGCGAAGCTGCTGGGATAACAATTCTCCCTCTCCCCCTTTGGGGAGAGGGCCGGGGAGAGGGGAAATGTGTCTCAAATCATTGGCGGTCCAGCGGGTGGCAAAATCCTGCCCCTCTCCCAACCCTCTCCCCGAGGGGGAGAGGGCTTTATGATCACCACCGAACGCCTGCACCTCCGCCCCTGGCGCGAGGAGGACAAGCCGGTCTTCCACGCCCTCGCCAACACCCCGGCGATGATGGAGCATTTCGGCGGCCCGGTGCCCCAGGCCAAGCATGACGCGATCATCGACCGGATGATCGACCAGCAGGCGCGCAACGGGCATTGCATGTGGGTCGTGGAGATCCGCGAGACCGGCGAGATGGCCGGCGTCTGCGGCCTGCGCATCGGCGGCCATCCGAACACGCCGGTGCCCGAGGAGCTGGAGATCGGCTGGCGGATCGGCGAGAAATTCTGGGGCCAGGGCATCGCCCGCGAGGCAGCGCAGGCGAGCATGGCCTGGGGCTGGGCCAATACCGACCGCCCACGCATCGCCGCCTGGACGGTGATCGGCAACAAGCCCAGCTGGGGGCTGATGCAGCGGCTCGGCATGGTCCGCCGCGAGGATCTGGACTTCCGCCATCCGGACTATGCCGAGGGCGATCCCTTCGGCGCGATGATCGTCTACACGATCGACCGCCCGGCATGATCGAGACGGCGCGCCTTCGCCTGCGCCCCTGGGTGCCGGAGGATCGACCGGACTTCGACGCGTTGGTCAACACCGAGGCGATGATGCGGCATCTCGGCGGGGTCCAGCCGCACGCCACCCTGGACACGATGTTCGCGCGCCGGCTGAACGATCATGCGCGTTTCGGCCATTGCTATTGGGCGACCGAGCTGCGCGATACCGGCGAGTTGATCGGCAGCTGCGGCATCCGCATCGCCTCGGACTATCCTCCGGGTGCGCAGGTTGCCGGCATGCCCGAGATCGGCTGGCGCGTCTCCGAGGGGCATTGGGGCAAGGGCTATGCCCGCGAGGCCGCCGAGGCGAGCATCGCCTGGGGCTGGCGCAATCTCGATGCGCCGGCGATCGGGGCGTGGACGACGATCCGGAACGAGGCCAGCTGGGGCCTGATGGAGCGTCTCGGCATGATCCGGCGCCCGGACCTCGACTTCCACCACCAGAGCTATCCGCCCGGCGATCCCGTCGGCGCGCAGATCGTCTACACGCTGGAGCGTCCGCAATGATCGAGACCCCCCGCCTGATCCTCCGCCGCTGGCAAGACAGCGACCGCCCGGCATGGCACGCCATGGGCCAGGATCCCGCGGTGATGGAATTCCTCGGCCCGCCGCTCAGCCCCGAGGCGGCCGACGCCGCGATGGAGCGGCAGAACGCGATCCTCGATGCGCACGGCCACTGCTTCTGGGCGGTCGAGCGCAGGGAAGACGGCGCTTTCCTCGGCTTTTGCGGGCTCAAGCCCGGCCCCGAGGGCACGCCGCTGTTCGGCGAGGTCGAGATCGGCTGGCGCTTCGCTCCGGGCTATTGGGGCAAGGGCTATGCGCGCGAGGCGGCCCAGGCCAGCCTCGACTGGGCCTGGAGCCATCTGGGGGCGCCGACAGTCGCGGCGATGACCGTGATCGAGAACAGCCGCAGCTGGGGGCTGATGGAGCGGCTCGGCATGGTCCGTGTGCCCGAGCAGGACTTCATCCATCCCAATGCGCCCGAGGGGCTCAACCCGCACATCACCTATCGGATCGCACGCCCGGCCTGAACAGCGCGACGACGCTCCACGGCGCCTCGTCACCGAAGAAGCGGGCCAGGTTCTCCGCGCTCTCGCGAGCGACCCTGGCGCTGCGCGGGAATAGCGCCCGCTCATAGGCCGCAAGCGCCGCTTCGGTATTGCCGGGATGGGCGACGATCGCACGCGCCAGTTCCGCGCCGTCCAGCATCGCGAGATTGGCGCCTTCGCCGGCAAAGGGCGACATCAGGTGCGCCGCATCGCCGAGCAGGGTGACGCCCGGCACCCGCTGCCAGCGATGCTCGACCGGCAGGGCATGGATCGGCCGGAGCAGAGGCGGGGTGTCGCTTTCGGTGATCAGCGCGGTCAGCTGGGGTGCCCATCCCTCGAACTCGGCGGCGATCCGCGCCAGGCCGGCCTTGGCGTCGCTGAAGTCGATTGCCGGGATCCAGGCCTCGGGCCGGTTGAGCGCCGCATAGACGTGCAGGCTGCCATCGGCATTGCGATGCGCCAATATCCCCTTGCCCGGCGCCACCGCCATCAGCGTGCCGCTGCCGATCGCCTCGGCGCTAGCCCGATGACGACCGTCGCCGTCCCGCAGGTGCGTCTCGATGAAGCAGGTGCCGGTATAGTCGGGCAAGGCGCTGGAGAGCAGCGGACGCACCTTCGACCAAGCCCCATCGGCGCCGATGAGCAGGCCGCTGGTGAGACGCGAACCGTCGGCAAAGGCGATCTCGTGGCGCCCGTCACCCATCGGCGATGCGGAGACGAGCTTGCACCCCCAGCGGATGCTTTCGGGCGGCAGTGAATCGAGTAGCAGCCGGCGCAATTCGCCGCGGTCGACTTCGGGGCGCTCGCCCGAGCCGGGCTGGTCGAGCAGGATAGTGCCATGGCTGTCGGTCACGCGCTTCGCATCCTCGCTCGGCCGGATCAGCCGGAGGAAGGCATCGAACAGCCCCGCATCCCGCAGCGCGCGCTGGCCGCTATGTTCGTGGATGTCGAGCAGCCCGCCCTGGGTGCGGGCATCGGGGGAGATCTCCGCCTCCCAGACGATTGCGGGGATGCCGCTCAGGTGGAGGATACGGGCAAGGGTGAGGCCGCCGAGGCCGGCGCCGATGATGGTGATCGGATTTCGCATTTCGCGCTCCTGTTGCCGCGACCGGCACGCGTGCGTGCAGGTCACGGAAGTCCGACAAGTGCGGACGGTTGCTTCTGGAGACGCTGGCCGAGCCATGCGGACATGGCTGGCGTGTATTCGGCAGCCTGCGGGCACCGAGGCGGGGCAGGCCGTCGTTTTTCGCGACGCCGCGATCTACCGCGCCCGCCAGGCACTGGCAAGGCGGCGCATGCCAGCCCTTTACTAGTAGGATTTCCTCTGCTTGCCTTCGCCGCATGATCGCATCGCGCACCCTGCAGCTTTCCCTGTCCGGCCTCGCCTGTCTTTCGGCGAAGGGGAATCGGGGCCCTGTCGTATGGTTCGTAAACTTCCGCGCGCCATTCAGCCGTCGGCAAGGCGAATCATTGCACAGCGAGGCGGGGAACTAAGGCGATGGAGGGCGCGATCGACGACGTGACGACACGGGACGGCGCGCGCGCCACGCGCTGGCTGTTCGTCGCCGCGATCCTGGCCGGCTCCTTCCTGCTCTTCCTCGTCCAGCCGATGGTCGCCCGCATGGCGCTGCCCCAGCTGGGCGGCGCGCCGGCGGTGTGGAACAGCGCGATGCTGGTCTATCAGGCGCTGCTGCTCGGCGGCTATGCCTATGCCCATTGGCTCGGCCGGGTGCCGCCGCGGATGCAGGCCACGATCCATCTCGTCGTGCTCGTCGTCGCCGCGCTGTGGCTGCCGATCGGCGTGATCGCGATGGAGCTGCCCGGCGGTGCCGAGCCCGCGCTCTGGGTGCCCTGGCTGCTCGTCGCCTCGATCGGCCCGCTCTTCTTCGCGATCTCGGCCCAGGCGCCGCTGCTCCAGCGCTGGTACAGCATCGCCAGCCATGGCCGCGACCCCTATGCGCTCTATGCGGCCTCCAATATCGGCAGCTTCGGCGGGCTGATCGCCTATCCGCTGCTCGTCGAGCCCAACCTGGCGTTGAAGGGGCAGAGCTGGCTGTGGACCGGCGGCTACGCCCTGGTCCTGCTGCTCGTCGCCGGCTGCGCCTCGCGCCTGCCGCCCCGTGCCGAGGACGAGCCGCATGTCGCGCACCACACGCCCGCGCCGCCGCGGCGCCGGGTGCTCCACTGGATCGTGCTCGCGCTGGTCCCCTCGGGCCTGATGCTGGCGACCACGACCTTCCTGACCACCGACATCGTCGCCGTGCCGATGCTCTGGGTGCTGCCGCTCGGCCTCTATCTGCTCAGCTTCTCGGTGGCGTTCCGCGACAATGCGGTGCTGCCCGGCATCCTCACCAAATTCGCCCCGGTGATCATCCTGATGTTCGGCGCCACGCTGATCGCCGGCCACCAGCAGCTCGCCTATGTCAACGCGATCATCGGGCTGTTGCTGCTCTTCACCGTCTCGGTGACGCTGCACGCCCGCATGTACGCGCTGCGGCCGGCCCCGGACCGGCTGACCGGCTTCTACCTCGCCATGTCGGTCGGCGGCGTGCTGGGCGGCGTGTTCGCGGGGCTGATCGCGCCGATCCTGTTCGACTGGACCTATGAATATCCGCTGCTGGTCCTCGCCGCCGGGGCGCTCTGCCCGCAGATCTTCCTGATCCCGGCGATCGGAGACTTCTGGCGGCACGGCACGCGCGGCAAGACGATCCTGATCGTTGCACTCGTGCTGCTGCTGGTGTGGATGGGCATCGCCAATCCCGGCAATCTGCTCGGCGAGATGCACGAGCAGGTCGCTTTCGTCCTTGTCGCGGCGCTCGGCCTGGTCGCGATCGGCCGCCGCCCGGCCTATCTCGTCGCGCTGGCGGGCGGGTTGATCCTGTTCGGCGGCTATCGCTCGATCCAGCTCTCGCTCACCGATGCGCGCACCCGCAGCTATTTCGGCGTCTACACGGTCACCGATTACCGCAACGAGCGCCAGCTGGCGCACGGCACCACGCTCCACGGCATCCAGCTCAAGGGGCTGCGCTCGACCCAGCCGACGACCTATTATGTGCCGGGCTCCGGCGTGGGGCAGGCGATGCAGGCGCTGTCCGAACTCTATGGCCCCGCCGCCCGTGTCGGCGTGGTCGGGCTCGGTACTGGCACGCTCGCCTGCTATGCGCGGCCGGGCCAGAGCTGGCGCTTCTTCGAGATCGACCCCGCGATCGTCCATCTCGCCCGCGATTCGGGCAAGTTCACCTTCCTCAGCCAATGCGCGCCGCAGGTCCGGATCTCGCTGGGCGACGCGCGCGTGCGCCTCACCGAATCGCAGACCGCCGGTTTCGATCTGCTCGCGCTTGATGCCTTCTCGTCGGACACGGTGCCGATGCACCTGCTCACCCGCGAGGCCTTCGCCACCTATAGCCGCGTGCTGGCGCCGAACGGACTGCTGCTCGTCCACATCTCGAACCGCTTCATGGCGCTGGCGCCGGTGGTCTCGGCGGCGGCGCGCAATGGCGGGTGGAAGGCAGTGCGGCTCTCCTATGAGCCGGAGCCGCATTTCGTCGCCACGCCCAGGCTCGGCGGTGGCACCAAGGTCGACCAGGTCGAGCCCGAGGCCGAATCGGCTTCGGAATGGATCGCGCTCAGCCACGATCCGAAGGTGCTGGAGCAGCTCGTCGCGCGGGGCGGGGGCTGGCGGCGGCTCGGCAGCTGGCCCGCCTTCCAGCCCTGGACCGACGATTATGCCTCGGTCGTGCCCGTGCTCCGGGTGCTGCACCCGGAGCTGGCGGGCGACTGATTCGTCAGCTGCCGGTGCCGCCCAGCGCGGCTTCGAGCGAATCGATCTTCGCCTGTTGCGATGTGGCGGCCTGCTCGGCGGCGCTCACCGCGTCGTCGAGTGCCGGATAGGGCGGCAGGCCGTCGACGCCACGCTGGGTGGCCAGCTCCTCGAGCTCGGAAAGTGCGGAGACGGCAGGGCGGCGCAGCTCGGCGAGCTGGCCCATCGCCACCTGGGCCTGCAGCCAGGGCTCGGAGCCTTGGGGAAGGCCGCGCGAGACGGCGATCTTCGCCTCGGCGTCCTGCGCGCCGGCGGTGAAGCTCTTGGTCCCGGCGTCGAGCCCGGCGCGAATCTCGGCGATTCGCTTGTCGAGCGCCGCATCGGGCGTCGCCACCACCACCGGGCGCTCGGGCTCGGCAAGGCTGGTCGATTCGATCGGCCGGGGCAGCAGCGAGGGGTAGCGCCCCGTCGTTTCGGTGCATCCGGCGAGGGCGGTGAGGCTGAGCAGCAGAATAAATCGCATGTTTGCGCCTTATGCCTGTGGAAAACTGCACGCAACGGCTTGCGCGATCTGAAAACCGCTTCTAAAGGCACCCCTCCACAGCGCGCCCGTAGCTCAGCTGGATAGAGCATCAGACTACGAATCTGAGGGTCGGACGTTCGAATCGTTCCGGGCGCGCCAATGAAAACCCCGCTAGGCCAA
>Ga0102592_1000436_pt1 | contig 72313 bp, 75 predicted proteins | sample AraplaCol_mMF_r2_FD_76861 | JGI IMG/M metagenome (GOLD analysis project Ga0102592, IMG submission 76861) | Arabidopsis root microbial communities from North Carolina, USA - plate scrape MF_Col_mMF_r2 (SPADES assembly) (version 2) | ecosystem: Host-associated > Plants > Roots > Endosphere...
TGCTGTCGAACGGCAATTTCCTCGGCGGTGCCGGCTACGGCCCGGGCAAGCATTTTGCCGCATGGTTCGATCCTCATCCGAAGCCGAGCTATCTCTTCGCGCTGGTCGCCGGTGATCTCGGCGTCGTCGAAGACACGTTCACCACGACGTCCGGTCGCGAGGTCGTGCTGAAGATTTATGTCGAACATGGCAAGGAGCCGCGCGCGGCCTATGCCATGGACGCGCTGAAGCGCTCGATGAAGTGGGACGAGGAAGTGTTCGGGCGCGAATACGATCTCGACATCTTCATGATCGTTGCCGTCTCCGACTTCAACATGGGGGCCATGGAGAACAAGGGTCTCAACATCTTCAACGACAAATACGTGCTCGCCGACCCTGAAACGGCGACGGATGCCGACTACGCCAATATCGAGGCGATCATCGCGCATGAATATTTTCACAACTGGACGGGCAACCGCATCACCTGCCGCGACTGGTTCCAGCTCTGCCTCAAGGAAGGCCTGACCGTCTATCGCGACCACGAATTCTCGTCGGACCAGCGTTCGCGTCCGGTCAAGCGCATCGCCGAGGTGCGCCACCTGAAATCCGAGCAGTTTCCGGAAGATGGCGGCCCGCTCGCCCATCCGGTGCGCCCGACCAAATATCGCGAGATCAACAACTTTTATACGACGACGGTCTACGAGAAGGGCAGCGAAGTCACGCGCATGATCGCGACCCTGCTCGGCCGCGAGACCTTCAAGAAGGGCATGGACCTGTATTTCGGTCGCCATGACGGCCAGGCCGTCACGATCGAGGATTTCGTCAAATGCTTCGAGGATGCCAGTGGCCGCGACCTCGCGCAGTTCTCGCTCTGGTACCATCAGGCCGGGACCCCGCTGGTGACCGCATCCGGCACCTATGATGCAGGTGCCAAGACGTTCAGCCTGTCGCTGGAACAGATGATCCCCGCGACACCCGGCCAGCCGACCAAGGAGCCGATGCATATTCCGCTGAGCCTCGCGCTGTTTGCCGAGGACGGGGCCAAGATTGAGCCATCTTCCGTCGAGGGCGCCGAATATGCCGGCGAGGTGCTGCACCTGACAGCGCGGACGCAAACCGCCGTCTTCCACGGTATCGGTTCGCGGCCGGTGGTTTCGATCAACCGCAGTTTCTCTGCGCCGATCAATCTGCATTTCGACCAGAGCCCGGCCGATCTGGCGCTGCTCGCCCGCTATGAAACGGATCACTTCGCCCGCTGGCAGGCGCTGACGGATCTTGCGCTGCCGAACCTCCTGAAGGCGGCTCGCGATGCCCGCGAGGGTGCCGCCATCGTTTGCGAACAGACCTTCATCGATACGCTGGTCGCAGCAGCCGCCGATGAAAGCCTCGAGCCTGCCTTCCGCGCCCAGGCGCTCGCCTTGCCGAGCGAATCCGATATTGCCCGCGAACTCGGCAGCAATATAGATCCCGACGCCGTGCATGCAGGTCGCCAGGCGATCATGAAACAGATCGCCGAAGCCGGCAAAGCCACCTTCGCGGCCCTCTACGACGCAATGACCACACCCGGCGAATTCAGCCCGGATGCCAAGAGTGCCGGCCGCCGTGCGTTGCGCAACGCCGCCCTCACCTACCTTTCCTATGTCGAGGGCACACCTGTTCGCGCCAAGGCTGCCTTTGACGTCGCCAACAACATGACCGATCTCAGCCATGCGCTGACGATCCTCGCTCATCGCTTCCCCGACAGCGCGGAGGCAAAGGCAGCGCTCGAAGCCTTCCGCAGCCGTTTCCAGGAAAACGCGCTCGTCGTCGACAAGTGGTTTGCGATCCAGGCCGGCATTCCCGGACAGGGCGCGGTCGATCGCGTCAAGGCGCTGATGGAAAACCCGCTCTTCAAGCGGACCAACCCGAATCGTATGCGTTCGCTGGTCGGCACGTTCGCCTTTGGCAACCCGACCGGCTTCGGCCGTGCTGATGGCGAAGGCTACCGTTTCCTCGCCAGCCAGATCCTCGACATCGACCAGCGCAACCCGCAGCTTGCCGCACGGTTGCTGACCTCAATGCGCTCCTGGCGCTCGCTGGAATCGATCCGTGCGGATCACGCACGCTCGGCATTGCTCGAGATCGAAGGGGCGGCGAACCTTTCGACCGATGTCCGCGACATTGTCGAGCGCACCCTCAAGGGGTGATTTGCCACAAATGATTTGCCGCCTAGCTGTCCTGTGTTCTCCAGACAGCTAGGCCGGCCATCAGCGAATCCCTCCGAAATACCAGCAATCGCAAATGGTTAATAAATTTTTACCAGCAGCTCTGGACAAGGCGAATCACGCATGATTCTCTGTGTGTAGTTCGAGCGAGCGGCGCGCGAATCACACGAGGGATTAGGTTCAGAGATGATGGACGTGCGGCGGGCAACCGCGGCCGAAGGACGGCTGCGTGTCGATTTTGGCGGGCTCAAAGCCTGGCGCGACAGCCTGTCCGGAAACGCTGCGAAAGCTCCTGAACCATTGCTGCGCCACCTGCCGAAGGCAGAGCTTCTCCTGAAGCGCACGATCCCCGTTCTGATCGTCGCCTTCCTTGCCGTCGTGGCGGCCTCGCATTTCTTCGGCATGGTCAGCGAATACAGCCGCATGGAAGCCTCCGCGCGCCATGCGACGGCGCTCTCGGCTGCTACCGCGGCCGCCGTCTTTGCCGATGCGACCGATCTCTTCGACGGCGGCAGCGCCGCAGAGGCACAAGCACGCCTTGTGAAATTCCTGCCGCAGGACCGGCTGGAAAACGGCGCCTTCGTGCTGCTGGTGGAGGCGAGTGGCAAGGTGTTTGCGGCAACGGCGGCGGGTGCCGCCTATGTCGGCGCCGATGTCTCGGCCCTGTTCCCCGAGATCTCCGCGATCCGCCGCTTCGGCGACCGCACCGACGTCATCGAAACGAGCATCGGCGGCGAGCTGCATTATGCCGAGATCTCCCTGATGGGCACGGCGGGCGGCTATATCGTTTCCGCGACCTCGCTCAACGAGATAAACCGTCTCTGGCGCGAAGAGCTGACGCTCAACGTCACGCTGTTTGCCGGCATTTCCTCCATCCTGCTCGTCATCCTCTATGCCTATTACATGCAGGTGAAGCGGGCGCGCGATGCCGACGACATCTTCCTGGAATCCAATCTCCGGGTGGAGACGGCGCTATCGCGCGGCCGCTGCGGCCTCTGGGATTTCGATTTCCACAATCGCGAATTCTTCTGGTCGCGCTCGATGTACGACATGCTCGGGCTTGCCGGTTCGGACAAGACGATGAGCTTTGCCGATGCAGCCCGCCTGATGCATCCCGAGGATAACGGGTTGCATGAGATCGCCCGCGCCATCGCCAAGGGCGATTCCGGCCAGGTCGACCAGATTTTCCGCATGCGCCACGCGAGCGGTCATTATGTCTGGATGCGCGCCCGCGCCCAGGTGATCCGCAGCCATTCCGGCCGCGTGCACATGATCGGCATCGCCATGGACGTGACCGAGCAGCATCGCCTGGCCCAGCGCTATGCCGAGGCCGACCAACGTCTGGCCGATGCCATCGAGTGCACCTCGGAAGCCTTCGTGCTTTGGGACAAGAACGACCGGCTCGTCATGTGCAACGCGCATTTCCAGCAGGCTTACGGTCTTCCCGACAGCGTGCTCGTGCCCGGTACCGAGCGTACGGTCGTCCATGCGGCCGCGGCACGCCCGGTGATCGAGCGGCGTATCGCCGATGCCGACGGCTCCGGCTATTCGCGCACGACGGAAGTGCAGCTTGCCGACGAGCGCTGGCTGCAGATCAACGAGCGCCGCACCCGAGACGGCGGGCGCGTATCCGTCGGCACCGACATCACGCCCCTGAAGCGTCACCAGGAGCGCCTGCGCGATTCCGAGCGTCGGCTGATGGCGACGATCAACGATCTCTCTGCCTCGCGCCAGACGCTGGAAACGCAGAAGGCCGAGCTTTCGACCGCCAACTCCAACTATCTGGTGGAGAAAGAGCGTGCGGAAGCGGCCAACAAGGCGAAGTCGGAATTCCTCGCCAACATGTCACATGAGTTGCGCACGCCGCTCAACGCCATTCTCGGCTTCTCGGAAATCCTGCAGAACCAGATGTTCGGGCCGCTCGGCTCGGCCAAGTACAATGAATATGCCCGCGATATCCATGACAGCGGCAAGCATCTGCTCAACGTGATCAACGACATTCTCGACATGTCGAAGATCGAGGCAGGCCATATGCTGCTGTCGCGCGAGCGGATCGATCTCGTGCCGCTGATCGAGGAAAGCCTGCGCTTCACCGCGATTCCGGCGGCCGAGAAGAACATCGTCATCCAGCAGCGCATCTCCTCGGGCATGACGCTGATGGCCGATCGCCGCGCCATGAAGCAGGTGCTGCTCAACCTGCTCTCCAATGCGGTGAAATTCACCAACGAGGGCGGGCGCATCGCCGTGCGCACCCGCCGTGTCGCCGATGGCGTCATGGTCACCATCGCCGATACCGGCATTGGTATTCCGCGCGCAGCACTCATCAAGATCGGCCAGCCCTTCGAGCAGGTGCAGAGCCAGTATGCCAAGAGCAAGGGTGGCTCAGGCCTTGGCCTTGCCATTTCCCGGTCGTTGACCCACCTTCACGGCGGCAGCATGAAGATCCGCTCCCGCGAGTCCATCGGCACGGTGATCGCGCTACGTATTCCCGACGGGGCCTGTGGCTGAGCGAGGACATGGGTGACGACTTCGAGTGCGTTCCGGCCGCTATTGGCCCGAAGCGGCCACACGAAAGAAATGCGTAGAGTGGCTCGGTCTTATCCTCCCGACATGACAGAGCTCCTCTCGAAACCTTCGCGAGGGAATGCCGTTGCCGCATCGTGGCAGCAGGTAGCACTACGAATATATCCGATGGTGCCATGCGTCTGCCACAGACTGCGGTCCGGGCCATTATCTATTTTATCAAGCCAGCGGCAATAAGGGCGTACGCAAGAGAGGCTGCTGATTTGCAGGCGAAAGCCGTCCATTCAGGCCTTCGCTTGTAGCCGACGATATCGCTGAGGCCCCGTATCGCAAGCACCCGTGTCGAGCCGCCGCCGTCATGACGGGCGGCCACGTAGATTCCGCCTAGCTCCATTTCAACCGCGCTTGCATGACGCGCAGATTGCCCCCATTGCCGAGCAAGTTCAGTGTCCTTCACGAGCGTGTTGGCTGTCATAACGGGTGAAACGACGTAACGGGGAGGACGATGGGCTGCGCGCCCGGCAAAATTCGCCTCAATGGAATTGTGAACGCTCGATTTCCATTTCTCATCACCATAGTAACGGTCGTCGGGTTCTTCGGGTATGGTCTCAACCGGCCTTTCCATTCCTAAAGACTGTGCCGAATTCCATGTCTTGAATAGATGTTCCTTGGCCGGGAGATATGCCAGGAGTTTCTCGACCTCGATATGTGCAGGCCCTCCCTGCTGTTGATGCTCGAGCTTCCCGCCCTCCAACGCCGCGCTCACGGAAAAGTCATGGACACGGCTCGAAAGCACCACGTCGCCAAGTGAATATTCGGCGTTTGGAATCCCTCCGGCTATCCCAACCAAAAGAATCCACTGCGGAGCAAGTTCCCTAATCATGTCGTTGGCGGCCGCTTGCGCCGCGACCTGTCCTTGTTCGAAAGACTTGGTAATGGCGACACCGATTTCAGCCCCGTCGCGGACTGGAATGCGTGCGTGTTCGTAAAATCGGTTGCGTCCTTCGGCACTGCGCCGCTCCGGAAAGTGTTCCAAAACGGCGCTAAACTCATCAGGTCGAATGGCGATAATTCCGATCTGCGTGGCTTTTTTGAGTGTTTTGGTCGGGAGGGTTTGACTAGATGTCGCGTGCTGAGCTTTCATGATTGAAACCATCTCCCTCACAGACTTCTTCGTTTCAGGATTCAATGCTTCGTTCAGTTCCTGTGTGTGCTGCTGACAGATCCGGCCCGAAGATAGTGACTTTTCCAAGTCGTGCTTGTTGCCTTTGAAGTCGAACAAGCAGTCAAGGGTCTCGACGTGGGCCTTTATGGATGGGCTAACAAAGCTGAGGGCGTAGCGGATAAAATAATAACACAGGAAAGAGCGATGAAAATCTGCATAGAGATGCCAATCTCGCAGCGTGATCGCCGCGAACCCGCCCACTGCTCTGCGTGATCCAAACAGGTTTTTATATCTGTGAGATCGGAGTTTCTGCGCAACGACGGCAATGAGGTAAGGGCGTGGGCCCCTGGCAGCTTTGCGGTAAGCTTCCAATTGCTCCCACAGCTCCGTCGTAACGTATTCTTCCCTCACGAAATTATAACCGAATGAGCGGAGGCGCTCGGGTGGCAAAGCAAACTCAAAGTCGGATTGGACCGCATTCAGGATGTTGATGGCTTCCAAGATCTCGGCATCGAGGTCATCGCCAAAACTGAGGATCTCGATATGATACAACATTTCGGCCGCGCTACGGCTGGACAATGAGGTGCGGGTCGTCCTCGTCGATATCAACACCGGTCTCAGCATCCGTAACGCTGATGCCATACTTGTAGTCGCCAGGATCTTCCGCAACGAACGGGCCTATCACCCCGGAGTGATCCGTGTTTCCGGTAGATGTCGGTATACCGGTGGTGGTTTGAAGATCCAGCTCGCGAAACGGACCAAAATAAACTGTCCAGAGAACTAGGCGGGTAGTAGAGTTCGGCCATGAAAGCCACCAGGTTACTTTCTCGCCGAGTTTAACTTTTGCGGGATCTGGGTCGATCGACCATTGGCGATTTTGGTATCTGACAAAGATATCCATGATAACCCCTGCGCTTGTAGTGTCGTTCTACTATCTTACCGTGCACGATGCGGAGTCAAGTTGGTATTATCTTGGGCAGGTCTGCTTTTACTTTATTTTCTTCCAGAAGCCGCCAATCTGATTTCGGTCACTTGCGGTCATTCATTTAAGCCGAGTTAATGTCCGCTACGGGCGCATAGCAGACCATGGCAAACTCAAGCTCCACTTATGTGAAATCGCCTGCTGGAATCGCTAGGCCCTCACCATCGCCAAGAATATCTTCCTCACCGCCTTCGAAAGCCGCTTCACTTCTCCCTCCAGCGTCTTGATGTCAGGGCAATCGCCAGCACGGCAGACGAGCTCGATCAGACCGGCGGGCGCCTCTTTCGGATCGAAGTGAGCATCGATGCAGAGGCGGATGAGCTGCGAAAGCTCGGTATAGAGCGTGAAAGCCTCAAGGCAGGCGTCGAGGTCGGCTGAGGCCATCAGCTTGTCACCAAGTGCCTTCAGGGCTGCCCCCGTGGTGAGGCCGTTCACGCTGATATCGACGCCCTTTGCCGGGGCGATCAACGCCAGATACTGGGCGATGAATTCGACATCGACGACGCCGCCCGGAATGAGCTTGAGGTCCCAGGCGTTATCAGGCGCTTTTTCTTTTTCGATCAGTTCGCGCATCTCGGCGACATCATGGGCAACATTGGCGATATCGCGCTTTTTCGACAGGACATCTGAGATGATGCTTTCGGCCTCGCCGATCAGGCTTTGATCGCCGCAGATCAGCCGGGCGCGCGACAGCGCCATATGCTCCCAGGTCCAGGCCTCTTCGCGCTGGTATTTGCCGAAAGCATTGATGCGGGTTGCGACCGGTCCCTTGTTGCCGGAGGGACGAAGCCGCATGTCGACTTCATAAAGCACGCCTTCGGCCGTGGGGGCCGAGAGGGCAGCAATCAGGCGCTGGGTGATGCGGGTGAAGTATCGCGTCGCATCGAGCGGTTTTGCACCGTCGGATTCGCCAGCGGCATCGTCGTAGTCGTAGAGCAGGATGAGATCGATATCGGAGCCGCCTGTCAGTTCGAAGCTGCCGAGCTTGCCCATGCCGGCAATCGCAATCCTCCCGCCGGGATAATCGCCATGCGTCACGCGTATCTCGTTCATGACCGCATCGAGGGCGGCTTCAATGATGAGATCGGCGAGATGGGTGAAGGCGCGCGCGGCCATGTCGCCGTTGATTGCGCCGGTCAGCAGGCGGATACCGATCAGGAAGCTCTGTTCCGACGCGAAGATGCGCAGACGGTCAAGCACCTCCTCATAATGCCGGGCCTGTACCAGCGAGGCCTTCAACCGCTCGCCGAGATAGTCACGCGTCGGCAGCTCCGCCATCAGGCCGGGATCGAGCATGCCGTCGAAAACATGCGGGCGGGCTGCGATGACTTCCGCAAGCTTCGGCGCCGAGGACATGATGTTGACGATGAGGGAGAGCAGCGCCGGATTGCTGCCGAGCAGCGAGAAGAGCTGGATGCCCGACGGCAGGCCGGAAATGAAGCTGTCGAAGCGCAGCAGCGCCTCGTCCGCACGCTTGCTTTCGCCAAAGACGCGCAGAAGTTCGGGCGTCAGCTCCGTCAGCCGCTCGCGCGCCTCGACCGATTGCGTCGCGCGGTAGCGGCCGTAATGCCAGGTGCGGATGATGCGGGAGATATCCGAGGGACGCTCGAAGCCGAGTTTCCTCAGCGTCTCCAGCGTGTCGGGATCGTCGCCCTGGCCGGTGAAGACGAGATTGCCGGTGCCCACCGAGAGTTTGGTTTCCTGTTCGAAGAGGTCGGCATAACGCCGCTCGACCGTCTTCAGCACCTCCACCAGCCGTTCTGAAAAACTGGGCGTATCGGTAAAGCCCATCATGAAGGCGATGCGTTTCAGTTCTGCGTCCGTCTCCGGCAGCAGATGGGTCTGCTCGTCGCGCACCATCTGGATGCGGTGCTCGACATCGCGCAGGAACCAGTAGGCCTCGATCAGCTCGTCGCGGGTTTCCGCGTCGATCCATTTTGCCCTGGTGAGTTCGGCCAGCGTCTCCTCGGTCACGCGGGAACGCAGTGCCGGCATGCGCCCGCCGGCGATCAGCTGCTGGGTCTGCACGAAGAATTCGATCTCGCGGATACCGCCTCGGCCGAGCTTGACGTTGTGGCCTTTCACGGCGATTGCGCCATGGCCCTTATGGGCGTGGATCTGCCGCTTGATGGAGTGGATATCCGATATCGCGGCATAATCGAGATATTTGCGAAAGACGAAGGGAACGAGACCGCGCAGGAACTGTTCGCCGGCAGCCAGATCGCCGGCCACCGCGCGGGCCTTGATGAAAGCGGCCCGCTCCCAGTTCTGCCCCCTGCCCTCATAGTAGATCATGGCGGCATCGACGGGGATTGCGAGCGGCGTGGAGCCGGGATCCGGCCGCAGCCTGAGATCGGTGCGGAAGACATACCCATCCGCGGTGCGTTCCTGCAGGATGCGCACCAGCCGCCGCATCATGCGCGGAAAGATCTCGATCGCGTCATCCGGGTCGGGAACAATGCCGGCTTCTTCGTCAAAGAAGACGACGAGGTCGATATCGGAGGAATAGTTGAGTTCGGAAGCGCCGAGCTTGCCCATGCCGAGAACGATCACGCCGGAGCCTTCGCTCGGGGCCGCAACATTCTTCAGCTTCAGCTTGCCGCTTTCATGCGTTGAGAGCAGCAGGTGATCGATGGCGGCGGTGACCGAGGCCTCGGCCAGTTCGCTGAGCCAGCCGGTTGTCGCCCGGCCGTCGAAGATGCGGGCGAGATCGGCAAGGGCCACGAGGAAAGCCACCCTGCGCTTGACGATGCGCAGCCTGCTCATCACCTGGCTTTCGCCAGGCGTACTTCCTTCGCCGTCCGGTTTCCAGCAATCGCGCGCTTCTGCAATCAAAGCCTCGATCTGCGGCTCCAGCGGATCGCTGATGGCAGAGGCAAGGATTGCCGGATCGAGATTGGCGATTTCGCGCAGATAGGGAGAGAGCGTCAGGACGGCGGCGATAAAGTGGCGCAGCGCCCCCTCGGCCTTCAGCATCTCAGCCACGACGGGCTCGCTCTTGCCGATATCCTGCAGGTCGGCAAGCGCCGATTTCAGTTCCGTCTGGTTCAACGGCCGCAAGAGGCCTTCGGTGACATCCTTGAGGCCGTGCTTCGATTTCGTCAGCATTCGCTCTCCCTGCATCGCTGCAATGCGACTTAAACTAGGGTGTCGAAGCTAGGGCCTCAAGGCGAAAGCGCCAATATGAAAATGATAAGAAAATCAGGCAAGCTTTGCGGGGAAAACCATGCTGACGGTGAGGCCGGGACGTTCCGCATTGCCGGGCTCGGTATCGGAAAGCTCCAGTGTGCCGCCATGCAGCTCCATGATTGCTTCGACCAGCGAGAGGCCAAGTCCGGTGCCGGGTTTCGAGCGGCTTTCGTCCAGGCGCACAAAGCGCTTCAGCACGTCCTCGCGCCGATCGGGCGGGACACCCGGCCCGTGGTCGGCGACGGACAGGCAGATGCCATCAGGACGGCGGCGAAGCTTCACCGAGACGGAACCCGCGCATTCGGTATCGGCGGAATATTTGATCGCATTGTCGAGCAGATTGAAGATCGCCTGGCCGATCAATTCGCGATTGCCCTGGATCTCGATACCGGGCTCGATCTCGGAGTTCAGTGCCATGCCAGCCTCGTCGGCCACCGGCTCATAGAGTTCGGCGCTGTCGGCGACGATGGCTGAGAGCTCGATCGGCGACATTTCGGCGGCAACGGAACCGGCTTCCACGCGCGAGATCATCAGCAGCGCGTTGAAGGTGCGGATGAGCTGGTCGGATTCGGAGATGATGCCTTCCAGCGCGCTGCGGCGGACTTCGCCATCCTCGATATCGAGCGCATCGGCGGCCTTGTTGCGCAGGCGCGTCAGCGGCGTCTTCAGGTCATGGGCGATATTGTCGGAGACCTGCCGCAAGCCCTCGTTCAGTTTTTCGATCCGCTCAAGCATGTTGTTCAGCGAGACGGAAAGGCGGTCGAACTCGTCACCGGAACCGCCGACCGGCAGGCGCTGCGAGAGATCGCCGGCCATGATCTTCTTGCCGGCATCCGACATGCGGTCGATGCGCTTCAAGGCATTCCGGCCGATGCCGAACCAGATGATGATGGCGCCGAGGCCCATGATGGCGAGCGCGATCATCAGCGCCTGACGCACCAGCACGCGGAAACGTTCCGGCTCGCCAAGGTCGCGACCGATCAGCACCCGAAGGCCATTGTCGAGGACGAAGATGTTGGCAATCGCCGTATGCCCGACCACGCCGCTATCGGTGTAGCGCTGATAGGAGAAGGGCACCGACGTCCAGCCCTGCTCCTCGAACACACCCGGCTGCACAGAGGCGACATTGCCGGCAAGGATATCGCCCGAGGGACCGGCGATCAGATAGAGATTGGCGCCCGGCTGACGAGCGCGTCGTTCCATCGTGCGAAGGAGCAGGTTCATGCCCCCGGCATCATAGGCGCGCTGTACCTGTGTCACTTCCTGGGCGACCGCGTCGCGGATCTGACCGGACAGCAGCCGCTCGGACATCGCCGTCACATAGAAGACGAGCGTTGCGGCGCAGATTGCAAAGAGCAGAATGTAAAGGGCCGAAAGGCGGACTGCAGTGGACTTGAAGAGAACCCAGAAACGGCTCATCCCTCATCCTTGATCATGTACCCCGCACCTCGGATCGTCTTCAGCAGCGGCTGGCTGAAGTCCTTCTCGATCTTGGAGCGCAGGCGCGAGACATGCACGTCGATCACATTGGTCTGCGGGTCAAAATGGTAATCCCAGACATTTTCGAGCAGCATGGTGCGGGTTACCACCTGGCCGGCATTCTTCATGAGATATTCCAGCAGCCGGAATTCGCGCGGCTGCAGCGGGATTTCCTTGCCGCCGCGGCGGACTTCATGGGAGAGGCGGTCGAGCTCGAGATCGCCGACGCGATAGACGACATCCTGATCCGGCGTGCCCTTGCGGCGGCCGAGCACTTCAACGCGGGCCAGCAACTCGCTGAAGGCATAGGGCTTCGGCAGGTAGTCGTCGCCGCCGGCGCGCAGACCGGTCACGCGGTCGTCCACCTGGCCAAGCGCAGAGAGGATGAGAACGGGCGTGTGGATGCCCTTGCGGCGCAGCTCGCTGATGACGGAGAGACCATCGCGGCGCGGCAGCATGCGGTCGATGACGATGACGTCGTAGGTATTTTCCGACCCCATGAAGAGACCGCTTTCGCCGTCGCTAGCATGGTCGGCAACGATCCCCGCCTCGCGAAAGGCTTTGGTGAGATAGACCGCCGCTTCCAGATCGTCTTCGATAATGAGAATCTTCATGCGGCCGACATTACCCGCCGGTTGCTTTTCGGCAAGGCTCAAAGCGTCTTCCTGTTGTGGGGAGGTCATTGCGGGCGTCCTTCATAATTGAAGAATTTGGCATAATCGAAGAATTAGGCGGCCGTGAAGAATTCGCGGGCTCGTGAAACGGAGCCGCGCAGCATTTGCTCCTGCGCGGCTCCAGCTTTCCGGGGCTGGAAGATCAGCCCTGACCGTTGATCGGAAGGGCGACGAAACGGCTGCCGTCCTTCGACTGGATCTGGAACAGCGCGCGGGTGCGGCCGTCCTTCTTGGCCTGGTTGATGACGCGGACGACATCGTCGGCGCTGGAGACCTCCTGGTTGTTGACCGAGGTGATCGTTTCGCCTTCCTTGATGCCCTTGTCGGCAGCATCCGAATTCGGATCGATGCCGGTGATGGCGAGGCCCTTGCCGTCATCCGACGGGCCGACCGTCAGGCCGAGATCGGCAAGCGCCTTCTCGGAAGCCGGCGGCTGGGCCTGCTCCTGCTGGTCGTTGTCGTCACCAGCTGAAGCCTGCTGATCGGCCGGCAGCGTGCCGAGTTCGACGGTTACGGACTGGGCCTTGCCGGAACGCCATACCGAAAGCTCGACCTTGCTGCCCGGCGTCATCGCGCCGATGCGGCGGCTGAGGTCGCGGGCATCCTTTACCGGCTCACCATTGACGGCGGTGACGACGTCACCGGTCTTCATGCCGGCCTTCTGGCCGGGCGTGCCCTCCTGAGCGGAGACGACAAGAGCGCCGTTTGCTTCGGAGAGGCCGAGGGAGTCGGCAATGTCCTTGGTGACCGGCTGGATCTGCACGCCGAGGTAACCGCGCGAAACCGTGCCGTCCTTCATCAGGTCGGCGACGACATCCTTGGCGGTAGAAGCCGGGATCGCGAAGGCGATGCCGACGCTGCCGCCCGACGGCGAGAAGATCGCGGTGTTGATGCCGACGACCTGGCCATTGAGGTTGAAGGTCGGGCCACCCGAGTTACCGCGGTTCACGGCCGCATCGACCTGCAGGTAGTCGTCATAGGGGCCGGAGCCGATATCGCGGCCGCGGGCCGAAACGATGCCGGCCGTGACCGTGCCGCCGAGACCGAAGGGATTACCGACGGCGACGACCCAGTCACCGACACGGACCTTGTTGTCATCGGCCCAGTTCACGTAGGTGAATTTGCGGCCCTTGCCATCGACCTTCAGCACGGCGAGGTCGGTGCGCGGGTCCTTGCCGATCAGCTTGGCATCGAGCTCGGTGCCATCGTTCATGACTGCGACGAAGGCGGTGCCATCGGAAACGACATGGTTGTTGGTGACGATATAGCCGTCTTCGCTAATGAAGAAGCCGGAGCCTTGAGCGACCGGACGCAGACGGCCCGGGCCGCCCGGCTGGCCGAAGCGGCGCTGCTGGTTCTGGCCCTGGTGGCCCTGCTCGCCGAACTGGCGGAAGAACGGCTTCAGGGCGTCGGGCAGATCGTCAAAGCCGCGGCCGTTGAAATCGAAAGAGAAACCATCACCATCGTCGGAGGCCGGCTTGACGCGGCTTTCGACGCGAACGGAAACTACGGCCGGGGAAACGGCGTCAACGACATTGGCGAAGCTCGGAACCGAGGGAGACTGGACATTGACAGCCTCGGCATAGGAACGGGAAATCTCGACAGGGATACCGGTTGCAAGAACGGCGGCTGCCAGACCTGCAACGGTGGATGCCTGAAGCACCGTTTTAAGGGACGGACGTCCGCGGGAATTTTTCAGCATAAAGAGCTCCTTCTCTTTTTTCAGACCCTCTTTCCGGCGATGCCGGATCAGTGATGGACCGAGATATAGGACGCCGCACCTTACTACGAACTGTCCAGCCCATGAAAAATTCGTAATGTACCAACATTCTTTTGGTTGCATGTCGGACAAGGTCAACTCGCTGCGCCCTATTTAACCGATCGGTTGACAATCAAGGCTAGACCCTATATTTAACCATAGAGTTACATACGAGGGCCCATCATGCAAACCGACACTCTGAGCGCCACTTTCGCGGCCCTTGCGGACCCCACGCGGCGGGCCATCATCGCACGGCTGGCCGAAGGCGAGGCTTCGGTCAACGAACTCGCTGCTCCCTTCGACATGAGCCTTCCGGCTGTCTCCAAACATCTAAAGGTGCTGGAAAAGGCTGGGCTTATCAGCCGGGGCAAGGAGGCCCAATGGCGACCGGCCAGGCTCGAACCGCACATGATGAAAAGCATCGCCGACTGGCTGGAGCAATACCGGCGCTTCTGGGAATCGAGTTTCGACCGGTTGGATAGCTACCTGCAAAATATCCAGAAAGCGGACGACAGCGGCCCCCGCAACTGATCGCCGGCCCGCATTTTCAATCATCACAAGGGGAATACCATGGCCGATCAGCTGTCGCGCCCCACATTGCATATGCAGCGGATATTCAATGCACCCCGCGCCCTCTTATGGGCCGCCTGGACCCGGCCGGAAATGGTCGTCGCCTGGCTTGGTCCGGTGGAATGGCCGGCGGTCAGCGTCGTGCAGGATCTACGAGTGGGCGGCTCCTATCGGGCTTGCCTGAAAAACGCCGAGGATGGCCGGCTGCTGTGGCAGAGCGGCGTCTACAGGGAAATCGAGGAACCCTCGCGCCTGTCCTTCACCTTCCAATGGGAGGATTCGCACGAGGACGGCGAGCCGGTCGTAACCCTGGTGACCGTTATCTTCGAGGAACTGGCCGAGGGCCGCACGCGCATGGATTTCACCCATGCGGAGCTGAAATCCGAAGAGAGCCTTGCCGGACACAGACATGGCTGGGAGAGCACCTTCGGCAGGCTGGAAAGCTGGATTGGAAATCAGGGAAATCAAAGGGAGTGATGACCATGAAACTCGTGACGAATCTCGTTTTCAAAGGCGAATGCCGTCAGGCCTTCGAATTCTATGCCAAAGTGCTCGGCGGCAAGCTGAACGGCATGTTCACATTCGCAGAAGCGCCCGGCGACATGCCGATCGATCCGTCCTTCAAGGACAAGATCATGCATGCTTGGCTCGATGTCGGCGACCAGTCGCTAATGGGCTGTGATGCCCCTCCCGGATATCAAGAGGACATGGGCGGCTTCAGCGCCACCTATCACAGGCAGGATGCAGCGGAAACGAAGCGCGTCTTCAACGCACTCTCTGAAGGCGGCAAGATAACCATGCCCTTCAACGCGACCTTCTGGTCGCCGGGCTTCGGGATGTTCACCGATCGCTTCGGCACGCCCTGGATGGTTAATACGATCCCGACGGACCGGCAATGAGCGAGAAGGCCATGATCTGGACCGGGCGCGTGCTGACCGGGCTTTTTGCACTCTTCATGTTCGGCGCATCGATCGCACCCAAGCTTCTCGGCCTGCCGGTCGCGGAGGAAACGATGACGGCGCTCGGCTGGCCTGATGGCTATGTACTGATGATCGGCCTGATCGAGCTTACCTGCCTCGTGCTCTACCTCATCCCGCAGACCAGCGTGTTCGGCGCGGTGCTGATGATGGGGCTGCTCGGCGGCGCGATGGCCACTCAGATCCGGGCCGGAAGCCCGCTCTTCAGCCATATATTGTTCAGCATCTATCTCGGGCTGTTCATGTGGGGCGGGTTGTGGCTGCGTGATCCCGTGGTCAGGGCGCTGTTTCCATACCGGAAAGCGTGAGGATCGCCATTCCGCTGCCGCTGCGGCGGGATGGTTCGCTATTTTTCAAGCAATTCGGCAAGCCTTGCCTGCTCTTCTGCCGTCAGCTTGCTGCCAGTGGGTTTGCCGGCCCGCTTGCGGGCAAAGACGATGAGCGAAACCCCGCCGGCAAGGATCAGCAGCACCGGTGCTCCCCAGAGCAACAGCGTGCGCAGACTGAAGCGCGGCTTCAGCAGGACGAATTCCCCGTAGCGCGAGACGATGTAGTTCAGCACCTGCTCGTCGCTGTCGCCATCGGTAATGCGCTCGCGCACCAGCAGGCGCAGATCCTTTGCGAGATCGGCATTGGAATCGTCGATCGACTGGTTCTGACAGACCATGCAGCGCAGTTCGGCCGACAATGTTCGCGCCCGCGCTTCGAGGGCCGGGTCGGAGAGCATCTCGTCCGGGTTGACGGCGAAGGCCGGTGCGGCCGCCAGGATCAAGGTCAGGACGAGGAGGAAACGCCTGATCATTCTGCCGGCTCCATGGCAGGTGCCACTGGTTTTGCTGGCTTTGCCTTCCTGCTCGGAGCCCCGACGCGCAGGCGCCGGTCGGTCAGCGAGACGAAGCCGCCAAAGGCCATGATGAGCGCCCCGCCCCAGATGCAGAGGATGAACGGCTTCCACCAGATGCGCACGACGATGCCGCCGTCCTTCGTCGCGTCACCCAGCGAGACATAGAGCTGGCTGAGGCCGAACGTGAGAATACCGGCCTCCGTCGTCGGCATCTGCCGGGCAGTGTAGAGCCGCTTGGCAGACCAGACATCGGCCACCTCGGCGCCACCACGACGGATCGAGAAATGGCCGCGATCCTCGGTGTAGTTCGGGCCGGTTGCCGGCCGCATGCCGTCAAAGAGGATGCTGTAGCCGCCGGCCTCCGTCGACTGGCCCTGCTTCATCTCGACCACATGCTCGGTCTGGAAGGTGGTAACGGCGACGATGCCGAGCACGGTGACGCCAAGACCGGCATGGGCAAGCGCGGCGCCGAAGGCCGAGCGCGGCAGGCCGGTCAGACGGCGCCAGGCGATATCAGCCTTCACCTTGCCGATGCCGGCGCGATACCAGAGGTCGGCCGCCGCGCCAAGGATCAGGAACAGGCCGGCGGCAAGGCCGATCACTGCCATGACCGGGCCGCCATGTTCGATATAGAAGAAGACGAGGGCTGCGACGAAAGCGAGACCGGCCACGACATAGAGCCGCTGCAGGGCGCCGAGCAGATCGCCGCGTTTCCAGGCAAGCAGCGGGCCGAAGGGCACGATGATCAAAAGCGGCGCCATCAGCAGGCCGAATGTCAGGTTGAAGAAGGGCGGGCCGACGGAGATCTTGTCGCCGGTCAGCGTTTCCAGCACCAGCGGATAGAGCGTGCCCGTCAGCACCGTGCCGCAGGCAACCGTCAGGATCAGGTTGTTGACGACGAGCGCCCCCTCACGCGAGATCGGCGCAAACAGACCGCCGGCCGACAGAAGCGGCGCGCGGAAGGCAAAAAGCGATAGCGCCCCGCCGATGAAGATCAGGAGAATGCAGAGGATGAAGACGCCGCGGCTCGGGTCGCTGGCGAAAGCATGGACCGAGGTCAGGACGCCGGAGCGCACCAGGAAGGTGCCCATCAGCGACAGCGAGAAGGTCAGGATGGCAAGCAGCACCGTCCAGATCTTCAGCGCCTCGCGCTTTTCCATGACGAGGGCCGAGTGCAGAAGTGCCGTGCCGGCAAGCCAGGGCATGAAGGAGGCATTTTCCACCGGATCCCAGAACCACCATCCGCCCCAGCCGAGTTCGTAATAGGCCCAGTAGGAGCCCATGGCGATGCCGAGCGTCAGGAAGGTCCAGGCAGCGAGCGTCCAGGGCCGCACCCAGCGCGCCCAGGCGGCATCGATGCGGCCGTCGAGAAGGGCGGCAACCGCAAAGGAGAAGCAGACGGAGAAGCCGACATAACCGAGATAGAGGAGCGGCGGATGGATGGCGAGGCCGATATCCTGCAGCACCGGGTTCAGATCCTTGCCCTCGGCCGGCGCCGGATCGAGGCGGGTGAAGGGATTGGAGGTCAACAGGATGAAGAGGATGAAGGCGACCGAAATCCAGGCCTGGACCGAGAGCACATTGGCCTTCAGCGTATCCGGCAGATTGCGGCCGAAGATCGCGACCAGCGCGCTGAACAGCGCCAGGATCAGAAGCCAGAGCATCATCGATCCCTCGTGATTGCCCCAGACGCCGGAGTACTTGTAGATCAGCGGCACCAGCGAATGCGAGTTCTCCCAGACATTCTGGACGGAGAAGTCGGAAACCACATGGGCATAGGTCAGCACGCCGAAGGAGAAGGCAACGAGGGCAAAGAGCAGGACCGAGCCGAGCGGCGCCACATCCATCATCGCCTGATCGCCGCGCCTTGCACCGATCACGGGCACGAGCGACAGGACGATTGCCGTTGCGAGCGCCAGAACCAGCGCATAGTGGCCGATCTCGATGATCATGGCGTTGCCCTTGTCTGTTGCCCCTGGGCTTCCTGGCCCTTTGCCGCCTCGCCTTGCGGTGCGGCCCCCTTGCCCTCTTCCCAGAGGCCCTGGGCCTTCAGCCTGTCGGCGACTTCCTTGGGCATATAGGTCTCGTCATGCTTGGCAAGCACGGTATCGGCGGTGAAGACATTGCTGCCTGTCTCGAACGTGCCCTCGGTCACCACCCCCTGCCCTTCGCGGAAGAGATCGGGAAGGATGCCCTGGTAGCGGACATTGACGATCTGCCCGCTCGGATCGGTCACGGCAAAACGCACGACCGAGCCCTCGCCGCGCATGACGCTGCCCTCGCCCACGAGGCCGCCGAGGCGGATGCGGGTGCCCGGTGCGATCGGGTTGCTGGCGAGATCGCCGGGCATGTAAAAATAGGCGACCGACTGGCTGAAGGCGAACATGACGAGCAGCACGGCGGCGGCAATGAAGCCCATGCCGCCGGCAATCACCGCCATGCGTTTCTGCTTGCGCGTCATTCGCTCAATCCCTCCGTCGCGATGCCGAGCTCCTTGCCGAGCGCCAGCAGCTGCCTGCCCTCATCGCCTGATACCGGGAAGGCCGCAAGCCCACGCTTCAGGGCGCCTGCAGCGCGATCCTTGTCGTTCAATACGGCGTAAGAGCGGACGAGACGCATCCAGCCCTCGAAATTGTTGGGATCAGCTGACAGCTTCGCATCGAGGCTTTCCACCATGCCGCGGATCATCTGCTGACGGTCGCCGCTGCTCATCGTCTCGGCCGCCGCCACATCCTCGGAAGTCGGGCCGCCCGGCGCCGCGGGCTGGGCCTCGGGCGCTGCCGCCGGACCGCCATTCTTGGCGATGTGCTCGTTGACCAGCGGCAGCCAAGGGGCATCGGCAGGCGATTGCTTCGCCAACGTCTCGAAAGCGCTCCGCGCCTCTTCCGGCTGCCCCCCCTGCTCCATGCTCAAGGCAATGTAGAAACGTGCACGCGGATTGTTCGGCTCTAGGGAGAGAACCTGTTTGAGTTCATCGAGCACCTCTGCCGTCACCGTGCCATTTGAGGTGGCCATGAGCGTTTCCGACAGCCCTTCAAGACGGCGAACATTGGCTCCGTCCAGGCGAAGCGCGGTTCGATACGCCTTTGCCGCGTCATCCACCCGGCCCATCTTCAGGTAAACCGGAGCGATGATGTCCCATCCCCGCCCGTCCTCGGGGCGCTCGGCGAGATGATTCTCCATCTTCTTCACGAGGATTGCGAGATCCTCGCCCGGCTCCGCGAGCCTCGCCGCCAAAGGACGCGAGGGGATATCAGGAGAACCGAGAGAGACATAAAAAGCGATACTGAGTACGGGCAGGAACACGGCGATCACGTGTTTGAGCCATCTGTCGGAGCGTTGCGGGGTCTGCGCAGGCCGGTCGTTATCGGCCGCCTTGAACAGCCGGCGCGCCGTTTCTGCTTTGGCCAGTTCGTATTGGTCCGGCGAGATACGCCCGAAGGCGATATCCTCGTCGAGTTCCAAAAGCTGGTCGCGATAGACCTTGCCGGCATCCGCTTTGCTGCTCGCTGTCTTCCTCCCCGTTGAAAGCGGATGAAGCAGGATGGCAGTCGCTGCGGTTGTGATTACCGCGAAAAGAACCCAGATCGTCATTGTTGCAGCCATAATGGCTGAACTCATAGCGTCAGCAGCGGACCGGACATTGACGAGGATCAATTATCTCGATGTTCGTCCCGGTCGACCGGTGAAGACATAACCGACGCCGCGGACAGACTGAATGAGATCCGGGCTCTTCGGATCATCCTCGATCTTCTTGCGCAAGCGGACGATCTGGGCGTCGATTGCGCGATCAAAGGCTTCGAAATTGCGGTTTCTCGTCAGATCCATGAGCGTTTCGCGCGAAAGAACCCGGCCGGGATTGCGCACGAAAACAAGAAGCATATCGAACTCGCCCGTCGTCAAGGCAACGTCGTCGCCCTGGGGTGAGGTCAGCCGCCTGCGCGACACATCGAGGGACCAGCCTTCGAAGGCGAGCGTTTCGTCTTCTCCCTTGGCAGCACGGGTCGCATCCGAGGAGGTGCGGCGTCGCAGGATTGTCCTCAGACGAGCCAGCAGTTCTCTCAGATGAAAGGGCTTGGCGATGTAATCATCGGCACCGACTTCAAGGCCGACGACCTTGTCCGTGACATCGTCCTGACCGGTCAGCATGAGTACCGGCACATCGGATGTGCTTCGAAGCTCCCGGAGCAGTTCGAGACCATTCTCGCCGTTCGGGAGCACTAGATCGAGAAAAATTGCCGCGAAAGAGCTCTTGGCAAGTTCGGAACGCATCGCCGCACCGTTTGCGACCGCGTTCACCTTAAATCCGTTGTCTTCGAAGTAACGCATCAGCATCTGCCTGATCCGCGCGTCATCATCGACCACCAGAATCCTGTCCGGTTCCATTGTCCTCGTTGAGCTTGTTTCGACTTGCCAATCAGATAGCGCAGGAATTCGGCCAGCGCCACCGCTCTCAGCGCCGCATGCGATAGTTCCCAAAGAAACCTGGTGATGACCGCCTGGTAGGATTTGTCGCCACAACCTCCAACGTCATGACTTCGGACAGCTGACGCGATTGTCGCTAACAGACCTGACGCAGGAGAACGACGTTTTCAATGCGCACAGTTCGACCCTTCACGTCGACCCCGCATCTTGCGAGAGCGGCAAATGCCCTGGAAAGGGCCTCCGGCCCAAGCCCGAGTTTTCCAGCCAGAATCTGCTTCTTGTACGGATGATGGAATGTCGCCTGAAGAGCCGCTTCCGGGCACTGCCGCAACAGGAAATTCGCCACACGTTGGATCGCAGTATGCAAACGGTCGCCAGCAATGCCATCGAAAGCTTCAAGAAGGTGGCGGGCCGATATCTTCAGCAGGTTGCGCTGGAGTTGCGGGCATTTGTCGGCCAATGCCCGCAGCGCCGCAGCTTCGAACAGCACGAGATCGCTCAGGGCGCCGGCACATGCGCCGTGCGCATAGTTACCGCCGAGCACAATGACATATTCGGCGATGAAGTCGCCTGGTTCGCAGACGCGGATATCCGCATCACGCCCGCTCGATTCGGTTCGTGTCAGCCTGACAACGCCGCTTGCGACATAGACGACGTGGATGCCGGGCTCACCTTCCGAGAGAATCTCTTCGCCCAGCACATAGGTGCGCCGGCGAGCGAGGGCCGCAAGTCGTCTCGCGGTATCCTCGTTCAGCCCATGAAACAGGTCTGACCGCAAAAGCCGCTCGTTGTTAGAAAGCATCGGTCCTTTTCCGGCTGATGCTATCATGTAGCGGTCGAATCGGAATCATCATCGGAAATCACCCGCCAGGAAGCGCCCTCCAGATCGTCATACTGACCGCTCTTCAGGGACCAGAGGAACGCCGCCAACCCGAGGCCGCCCATGAAAAGTGCAATCGGAATCAGATAGATGAGCATATTCATGCGGCTTTGACCTCCTGATCGTGGATCGGCCTCTGCAAAGCCGGCGAAGAAGCGTTTCGTGCCGTAAAAGCGTTGAGACGCAGGGCATTGGTGACGACGATGATCGAAGAGGTTGACATCGCCACGGCAGCAATCAGCGGCGTCGCGAGGCCGGCGATCGCGATCGGTACGGCCAGGACGTTATAGCCGATCGCGAGTGCGAAATTCTGCCGGATGAGCGCGGCCGAGCGTCGGGCGATCCGGATCGCATCGGGCACGGCATCGAGTCTCTCGTTGAAGAAGACGAGGTCGGCCGCCTGGCGTCCTATGTCGGAAGCGCTGGACGGCGCCATCGAAACATGGGCTGCGGCGAGCGCAGGCGCGTCATTAATGCCGTCGCCGACCATCAGGACGCGCCGTCCCGCCTCTCGCAGGGCCTCGCAGGCCTCCACTTTCTGCTTCGGGGTCAATGCGCCAAGGGCGCGATCGACGCCGAGGCTGCGCGCCGTGCTTTCGACGACGGATTGGCGGTCCCCGGAAAAAATCAGCGTCTGGAAACCGGCCGATTCCAGATCGGCGACCGCCTCGGCCGCGCCCGGACGAAGCGTGTCATCGAAGAAGAAGCGGGCCAGCACCACCCCGTTTGCCGAAAGCACGACTTCGGACAGCGGACTGTCTGATGTCGCGATCTCGGCCTCGCCGCAGGCGAAGGATGCGTTTCCGAGCCTGTAGACGATATCGCCGCGTGAGGCTTCGAGACCGCCGCCTGCGACCTCTGTCACGCGATCGAATTGCTCCGCCATGACCGCCTGGCGGGCGAGCGACTGCGAGAGCGGATGCCTGGAATGCAGAGCAAGTCCCGCGGCGATCGCAATGTTCTTAACATTGTCGGCCTCGGTCCGCATGAGCCTCGGTTGCCCGAGCGTCAGCGTGCCCGTCTTGTCGAAGGCGACGGCGTCGACCTCGGCGAGCCGCTCGAGCGCCGAACCGTCCTTGACCATGACGCCCCTGCGAAAGAGCTCGCCGGCTGCGACGACCTGCACGACCGGGACGGCCAGTCCGAGGGCGCATGGGCAGGTAATGATGAGCACGGCAACGCCGACGAGCATCGCCTGCTTCCAGTCCCCGCCGATGATGCCCCAGCCCAGAAATGACACCAGCGCAAGCAGGTGCACGGCGGGCGAATAAAGTGCTGCGGCCCTGTCGGCGATCCGCCGGTAACGCGCCCGTCCGCCTTCCGCAGCCTCCATCAGGCCGATGATCTCGGCAAGCAGCGAGTTGCGTGCCAGCTTCGTTGTGCGCACGATGAGCGAGCCTGTCAGGTTCATGGCCCCGGAATGGACATCCGTTCCCGGTTTTACGGCTACCGGGCTGCTCTCACCCGTCACGATCGACAGGTCGAGATCGCTCTCGCCGCTGGCGACGATACCGTCGACCGGGATGCGGTCGCCGGCCGCCACGGCAAACTCGTCGCCGACGGCGATCTCCTCAACCGCCACGTAGCGTCTCGACCCATCGGCCGCCAGCACCAACGCCCCGCGCGGAGCAAGCCGCGCCAGCCCGTTGATCGCTGCGCGCGCCTTCTCGCGCATGACGTGGTCGAGGGTCCGGCCGATCAGAAGGAAGAACAGCAGTGATACGGTCGCATCGAACCAGGCATGCTCGCCATGATGCATCGTCTCCCAGAGCGAAACCGCATAGGAGAGCGTCACGGCGAGTGAGATAGGCACATCCATGTTCGTGCGCCCGCGCTTCAACGCGTTCCAGGCCGATTGAAAGAAGAACCGGCCGGAATAGACGAGCGCAGGCGCTGCGATCATCGCCGAGATCCAATGGAACATGTCACGCGTCGCGGCATCCGCGCCCGACCAGACAGATACGGAGAGAAGCATGATGTTTGTCGCGGCAAAACCCGCGACCCCGACCGCAAGGAGAAGCTGGTTCCGTGTCTTGTCGCTTTCCGGCGCAAGCGGCGTGAAGAGATGGACCCTGTATCCGGTCGCGCTGATCGCGGCAGTGATGCCGGTCGGATCGACCGGTTTGTTGTCCATCTCCTCGGCATAGACGCAGCTCACACGCCTGGAGGTGAGGTTCACCCTGGCCTTGCGCACATAGGGCAGGCCCGACAGAGCCCGCTCGATGGTCGATATGCAGGCGCCGCAATGGACGTCAGGCACGCTGAGATCGAGCTGACGAAGGCCTCCGCCGAGCGCATGGCTTACAAGTCCGATCTCCTCGGCGCTGAAGGCGGTCGTGCTCATCGCCAGGACGCCGTCCGCATTCATGGTGCAGCAGGTCATTGGCCGAACTCCGCAGTGTCGATGCGCACGGCCTCGTGCATGACGATCTCGCCGCTGCGGCGCGAGGTGACCTCGACGATCCAGTCGCCTTCGGCGATTACGTGATCCGCCTCGAACCGCCCTTCCGAAAGTTTGATCAACGCAACCCGAAAATCTTCATGATCGCCGACCGGCCGCTTGAAGTTGGCCACGACGTCGTCGACAACAGCCGGCGAGCCGTCCCTGTTGCTGATGTCATAATGGATTTCGCCGCTCTTCAGCGAAAGCCTGCCAGCGATCCCGGAGGCAGCCATCGCCTTCATGGCGGCGGCCTTCTCGTTGAATTCCTGGCTGGCGACATAGGTGTTTTCGACCACGAGCCCGCTCCAGCTCGACGAGGCGTACCAGGCCATCGTAAAGTTGACGGCAATGATCACTCCGAAGAAGGCACAGGTCGTCAGCAACATATGCCTGCCGGTAAATCCTTGCGTACGGGTGTTCATCTGACATCTCCTGGGGCGTTGAACGCGGCGCGATAGATCGCGCGGTCGGCATGGCCGGCATCTTCGATCGTAAAGAGGAATTCGTTGATCGCGTCGCCCGTCGGCTTGCGGGTGACGAACACCTTGAGTGTCGTCGCTGCGTCGGGCGCGGCATCGATCATGAACCGACGTCCCTCCTCCTTGCCAAGCTCGGGGATCCGCATCGTCGCGCCATCGATGCCCGACAGGGTCAGCTCGATCGTTCGCGGTTTGGGGACCATGTTGAGGACGCGCAGCGTATATCCGTTGCGGATCGATCCGTCGCTTTCCAGCACGTATTGCGGATTGCGGTCATGGACGACATTGAGCTCCAGCCGTTCGCGCATCGACAGGTGCACGAGCATGGCAATGCCGATGCAGGTCCAGACGCCCGCGTAAAAGACGACGCGCGGTCGGAAGATGATACGCCAGTTGAAGTGGCGAATGCCGTCGACAAAGGAACCATCCGGATTTCTGACGCGCGCCGGCTGGACCGGCGTCCTGCCTGCGTCGGTGGCGATGTTCATGTTGCTCGCATATTCGCTGAGCGTCGCATAGGCTATCAGGCCGCGCGGTTTGCCGATCTTGTCCATGACATTGTCGCAAGCATCGATGCAGAGCGCGCAGGTGATGCACTCCATCTGCTGGCCATCGCGGATGTCGATGCCCATCGGACAGACCGCAACGCAGGCATTGCAGTCGACGCAGTCACCGACGGGCTGTCCCTCCGCCTGCGTCTTCTTGGCATGGCGCGAGCGCTGCTCACCCCGCCAGTCGTTATAGGTCACGACCAGCGAGTTCTCATCGAGCATGGCGCCCTGTATGCGCGGCCAGGGGCACATGTAGGTGCAGACCTGTTCGCGCAGGAGCCCGCCAAAGACGTAGGTGGTCGACGTCAGAATGGCGACCGTGGCGTAGGCGACGGCCGGAGCCTGCCCGGTGAAGAGCCCTTTGACGAGCGTCGGCGCGTCGGCGAAATAGAATACCCACGCGCCGCCGGTGAGAACGCCGATGACAAGCCAGGTCGCATGCTTGAGCAGGCGCTTGCGAAGCTTGTCGAACGTCCACGGCCCGGCGTCCAGTTTCATTCTGGCATTGCGGTCGCCTTCGATGGCGCGCTCGACGACAAGAAAGAGGTCGACCCAGACCGTCTGCGGACAGGCATAACCGCACCAGGCGCGGCCGACTGCCGAGGTGACCAGAAACAGGCCGAACCCAGCCATGACCAGCAACCCGGCGACATAGTAGAATTCCTGCGGCCAGATCTCGATGAAGAAGAAAAAGAAGCGGCGCGACGACAGGTCGATCAGGATAGCCTGGTCGGACGCATAAGGTCCGCGATCCCAGCGGATCCAGGGCGCAAGATAGTAGATCGCGAGCGTGATCAGCATCACGATCCACTTGAACCGGCGAAAATGTCCTTGAACCCTCTTGGGAAAGACCTTCTTGCGAGCCGCATAAAGCGGCTGACGGTTGCGCCGGGCGTTGACCGGCTCCGCATTGACGCGTTCCACTAATTTGGGATCGGGTGCTGTGTAGAGGTTCATGGGCCTGTTCCGATTTGTGACTGCCCTTCTCCTCCGTTTCCAGCTGACCATCCTTGATTCATATCAAGAACGTGGTTTGCACGGCACATACGCTGCGCAGGCAGGATGCGGCCCTGAAAGAGCCCGGCAATCGACAGGCATAGGCGGTTGCGTCCGATCGCTCCTTGCGCTTGGTCAAAGAAAAGGGCCGCGCCCGGGAGAGGGGGCACGGCCTGGAGGACAACGGGGAGAAGCCGCTGGGACGTCCTCGTTTGCAGATTTAGCGGCTGGTCGGGTTGTGATCTTTGAGGCAGATCAAACTTACGATCGAACTGCCGATCTTTGCGGGATCTTCCTGTTCGCAGGACGGTGGTGCGGACCTTGCCCGCATCGACACACGCGAGCGGATCACCGCACGCGGGGTGCCATAGAGTTCAAGGAGCGCATTATGGTCATGGTTCGTCATCGTGCAGGCTCCTTATTGGCCGCCGCCGAGAGAGTGGACGAAGACGGTGAGTTCCTTGACGGTCGTGTCTCCAAGGCGCGCGGACCAGGCCGGCATGACGCCATGTTTTGGAGCTGCTACCTGTCTGATGATGGCGTCCTCACCCCTGCCCTTCAGCCAGATGGCATCGGCAAGATCCGGTGCGCCCATCTCCGCCTTGCCCCTGGCATCCTCGCCGTGACAGGCCGCACAATTGTCCAGGAATACCTGCTTGCCGGGTTCCACTAGCCCTTCGTCGGATGGCTTGTTCGTCAGGCTCCATACATAGGCTGCGACCTGGCGGATCTGATCCTTGTCGATCATGTCTGCGAAAGCAGGCATTTCGGAGACATGCGTGTCCGTGTCGCCGTCGAAGCGGATGCCATGGGCGATCGTCGTCTGAATGGAATCAAGGTCACCACCCCAGAGCCAATCATCGTCGTTGAGGTTCGGGAAGCCGGGTCCACCGCTCGCACCGGAACCGTGGCACGGCGCGCAATTCACCTTGAAGGCGGAGGCGCCGCCGGCGATCGCGAATTCGCGAAGCGCCGGGTCGGCATCGATTTCCTGGACGGTCTTGGCGGCGATCATGTCGTGAAACTTCGTCTGCGAGGCCTTGGCCAGATCAAGGTCTTGCTGCAGTTCGGCGCGGCTCGAAAAACCAAAATAGCCCTTGGTGGCTGATGTGATCATGGGAATGGCCGGATAGGCGATCGCATAGCCTATTGCCCACAGGATCGTCGCATAGAAGGTCCAGACCCACCATCGTGGCATTGGATTGTTCAATTCACGGATCCCGTCCCATTCATGGCCGGTGGTTTCGACGCCGCTGATTTCATCGATATGTTTTTCCGACATCTCAATCGTCCTTCAAAGGAATATTGGCGGCATCCTTGGCGGCCTGTTTGCCGCCGGGACGGAGCGTGAAAATCACCGCTCCGATAAAGAAGGCCGTCATTGCCAGCAGGCCCCAGCTGTCGGCGAAGTGCCGCATTGCGGTGTAGGTTTCCATGTTTCACCTCATCGGTAGCCGGTGGCGTCGTCATAGGTCGAGAAGTCGACGAGCGTGCCGAGCATCTGCAGGTAGGCCACAAGGGCATCCATCTCGGTGAGCTTCTTGGGATCGCCGTCGAAGTCGCCGACCTTGGCCTTGGGATATCGCGCGAGAAGCGCCGTCGTATCGGCGTTCGGGTCGGCCTGCATCTTCATGTCCGCCTCCGCATTGGCGATCATGTCGTCGCTATAGGGTACGCCGACATCAACATTCGCTTTCAGGTCCATGCCGACGTCCTTGACGGTGATCTCGTGCTCCTTGAGGAAGGCATAGCTCGGCATGATCGATTCCGGCACGACGGCCCTCGGGTTCGACAAGTGCTGGACATGCCACTCGTTGGAATAGCGGCCGCCCACGCGCGCGAGATCCGGGCCAGTGCGTTTCGAGCCCCATTGGAAGGGGTGATCGTACATGGATTCGGCTGCCAACGAGTAATGGCCGTAGCGCTCCACCTCGTCGCGGAACGGCCTGATCATCTGGCTATGGCAAAGATAGCAGCCCTCACGGATATAGATGTTGCGGCCTGCCAGTTCGAGCGGCGTATAGGGACGCATCCCCTCCACCTTCTCGATCGTGTTCTGCAGGTAGAACAGCGGGGCGATTTCGACGATACCGCCGATGCTGACGACGAGCAGCGAGCCGACCAGAAGGAGGGTCGCGTTTTTCTCGAGGATCTGATGTTTGTCCAGGATTGATGCCATGTGTCACCTCACTCGGCAGCCTGTGCCTGCGGCACATAGGCAGTAGGAATTTCGGCTTCGTCGCGCTGATGGCCCCGAATTGTCATGAAGACGTTCCAGGCCATCACGAGACCGCCGGCGAGGTAGAGACCACCGCCAAGCGTGCGCAATACGTAGTATGGGAACATCGCCGCCACGGTCTCGGCGAAGGAGTAGACGAGGAAGCCCTGGGAATTATATTCGCGCCACATCAGGCCCTGCTGGATGCCGGCGACCCACAGGACCGCCGCATAGACGACGATGCCGAGCGTTGCGAGCCAGAAGTGCCAGTTGACCATGCGCAGGCTGTAGAGGCGTTCGCGGCCCCAGAGCTTCGGCGTCATGTAATAGATCGCACCGAAGGTGATCATGCCGACCCAGCCGAGCGCGCCCGAATGCACGTGACCGATGGTCCACTCGGTGTAGTGGCTTAGCGAGTTCACCGTTTTGATCGACATCATCGGGCCTTCGAAGGTCGACATGCCGTAAAAGGCGATGGCGACGATCATCATGCGGATAATAGGATCGGTACGGATCTTGTCCCAAGCGCCCGACAGCGTCATCAGACCATTGATCATGCCGCCCCAGGAGGGCATCCAGAGCATGACCGAGAAGACCATGCCCAGCGTCTGCGCCCAGTCCGGGAGCGCGGTGTAGTGCAGGTGATGCGGCCCGGCCCAGATATACATGAAGATCAGCGCCCAGAAGTGGATAATCGACAGCCGGTAGGAATAGACGGGGCGGTTCGCCTGCTTGGGCACGAAATAATACATCATCCCGAGGAAACCGGCCGTCAGGAAGAAACCGACGGCGTTGTGGCCGTACCACCATTGCGTCAGGGCGTCCTGAACCCCCGAAAACAGCGAGTAGCTCTTCGAGCCGAGGAAGGAAACCGGCACGGCAAGATTGTTGACGACGTGCAGCATCGCGATCGTCACGATGAAGCCGAGGTAGAACCAGTTCGCCACATAGATATGCGGCTCCTTGCGCTTCAGGATGGTGCCAAGGAAGACGGCGAGATAGGCGACCCAGACGATCGTCAGCCACAGGTCGACGTACCATTCAGGCTCGGCATATTCGCGCGCCTGATTGATGCCGAGGACATAGCCTGTCGCCGCCATGACGATGAAGAGCTGATAGCCCCAGAAGACGAACCAGGCGAGGCTGCCGCCAAAGAGGCGCGCATGACAGGTGCGCTGGACGACGTAGAAGGACGTCATGATCAGCGCATTGCCGCCGAAGGCGAAGATCACCGCCGAGGTGTGGACGGGCCGGAGCCTGCCGAAATTCAGATAGGGAGCGAAATTGAGATCGGGGAACGCCAATTGCGCCGCAATGACGACGCCAACGAGGAAACCGACGACGCCCCAGAACACGGTGGCGATCAAGCCATAGCGGATGACCTCGTCGAAATAACCCGTTGGGTCCGCTTTCGGCAGCCGCCCTGCCGGCGAGAAATCCACGTTCCTGACGAGAAGTAGCGTTCCCGCAAAAAGGCAGAGGCTCAATATCCCCATGTGGATTGAAAATAGATGGTCGTGGGCGAAAGCAGCGCCAAGCAATGCCAGGAATGCTCCCACGGCGACCACCATGGTTTCCGTAGTATAGTTCATGATGACGTCCCCAGTGCGCAGACGACCACAGCGCGGTCGCCTTTCTCGTACTTTGAGGAACGACTGTCATGGAGGCCCCGTCTGTTCCTTGATCCAGGTCAACGAAGGCGTAGCTTTGCCCGTTGTTACAGACTGTTACAGGGTCTTACCCTTTGGCACCGTCCGCTCATTCCGCTGTGACCGAACGCCTTTCTATTGGCCTCACATTCAATCAGGGCACGGGGATCATTGGGATGTTGATGCAGGGCCAGCAGGCATTCGAGAACGTCGATCTTGGCGTAAAGGCGGTTCAGGGCAATTCGTTGTCGTCGCTTTTCCAGATGTCGGCGACCGAAACGGTCGAGGCCGGAAAGGCGATCTGCTGGGAGGGTGATGCCGCACGGCATCTGTTCCAGATCACCGAAGGCGTCGTTCGGCTTCATCGCATCATCGGCGACGGGCGCCGGGTCATCACCGCCTTTCACTTCGCCGGCGATGTCGTCGGCTCTTTCCTGCAGGGCGATTTCCTGTTTACCGCCGAAGCCGTGACGGATTGCAAGATTCGCCGCCTGTCGCGCAAACAGTTCCAGGAAGAGATCGAGCGTTCCGAGCTTCTGCGGCCGGCCTATATCAGCCTGCTCTGCAGGGAGACCGCGTCGGCCCACGACCAGCTCGTGCTCCTGTCCAGGAAAAATGCCGAGGAACGCCTGTGCACCTTTCTCATGAAGCTTGCGACCCGTGATGGCGAAACGCTCCATCAGGGGCTGCTCGAGGTGCCGATGAGCCGGCAGGATATCGCCGATTATCTCGGCCTGACCATCGAAACCGTTTCGCGCTCGATCAGCAAGCTCGCCCAGAGGAAGATCGTCATTCCGGACGGCCGGCACAATCTGCGCATCGTCAATCTGGCCCGCCTCGCCCAGTTGTCGGGCAACGTGGATGATTTTTCGGACAGAACCTGCCATAGGGGTAGCGTCCACTGACTCCGGAACGAATGTCTATGCCTCACCGTCTGATCTCGCCGCGCATCGCATCGCCCCAGGAACTGGACGCGCTCGTACATGTGCTCGACGGGGCCGACATCATCGTGCACCGGCTCGAAGGCACGATCACCCATTGGTCGATCGGCAGCGAGAACATGTATGGCTGGTCTCGTGAAGAGGCCGTGGGCGAATCCGTCTATACTTTGCTCGATGCGCGCTTTCCCGAGCCTATGGACACCATACGCGCGCATCTGACGACGCGGGGCTTCTGGCAAGGCGAGGTCGTTCATCGTCACAAGAACGGTCGCGACATGTACGTGACGACACGCTGCGTTCTCGTCAATCTTCCAGACGGCGATCCCGTCGTCATCGAGGCAAACAGCGATATCAGTGCCCTGCGCAAGGCGGAAGAGGCTGTGCTTGCGCGCGAGGCACACCTGTCATCAATCCTCGACACAGTACCCGATGCGATGGTTGTCATCGACCAGAACGGCAATGTCATGTCGTTCAGCAAAGCGGCTGAGATGCTCTTCGGCTTCAGCTCTGAAGAAATCTGCGGCCAGAACGTCAAAAAGCTGATGCCCGAACCCTATCGCGCAGCCCATGACGGATATATCGACCATTACATGCAGACGGGCGAGAAGCGGATCATCGGTTACGGTCGCGTCGTCACGGGCCAGCGCGCTGACGGCACCCAGTTCCCGATGGAACTTCACGTCGGCGAGGCAACGGCAAATGGCGAACGGATCTTCACCGGCTTCGTTCGCGATCTGACCAGCAGGTTCAAGATCGAGGAGGACCTTCGCCAGGCCCAAAAGATGGAAGCCGTGGGTCAGTTGACCGGCGGGCTGGCGCACGACTTCAACAATCTTCTCACCGTCATCAGCGGCAATCTGGAAATGATCGAGGACAAGCTCCCGTCAGGCCCGCTGCGCGACATGCTGCAGGAAGCGCAGGATGCCGCGGCCGACGGCGCAAAGCTCACCGGACAATTGTTGGCATTCGGAAGGCGGCAACCGTTGAACCCGAAGCAGGCCGATCTCGGCCGGCTCGTCACCGGCTTTTCGGACCTGTTGCGAAGGACGCTCGGTGAAAACATTAAATTGTCGACGGTCCTTTCGGGATCCGATTTCAACGTGCTGGTCGACAGTTCCCAGTTGCAGAACGCGATCCTCAACATCGCTCTGAATGCGCGCGACGCCATGCCGAAAGGCGGCACTCTGACCACCGAGGTCTCGCGTGTGCAGCTCGATGCAGACTACGCGAAAATGTATCCGGAAGTTCGCAGCGGCAATTTCGTCCTCGTCTCCATGAGCGATACCGGGGACGGCATGACCGAAGAGGTCAAGAAGCGTGCGATCGAGCCCTTCTTCACCACCAAGGAAGTCGGGTCGGGAACCGGACTGGGCCTCAGCATGGTCTACGGCTTCGTCAAGCAATCGGGCGGCCACCTGCAAATCTACAGCGAGGTCGGTCGCGGCTCGACGATCCGTATCTACCTGCCGGCGCTTTCGAGCGCCGGCGCAAGGGATGAAGCGACGGCTGGCGGCAAGGCCGAAGCGGCACTGCCGGGTGGCGATGAACGCATTCTCGTGGTCGAGGATGATTCACGCGTCCGCAGGGTTGCGGTCGCCAGATTGGCCGGGATGGGATATTCGGTGATCGAGGCGGATAACGGCCGCCGCGCCCTTCAATTGCTCAAGGACCAGCCCGATGTCGCGCTTTTGTTCACCGACATCGTTATGCCCGGAGGCATGACCGGCGACGAGCTGGCAAGGGCTGCCCGTGTGGAACGGCCACACCTCGCCGTACTCTTCACCTCGGGATATTCCGAGCCAGCACTGGCGGCAAACGAGGTCATCACCGGAGCGCAATGGCTTCGAAAGCCATACACTGCGCGTGACCTTGCCCTGAAGATACGCGAGCTCATCGACGCCCGGTGAGGCGGACGCACGTAAACTCTCTCAAAAACCCAGCAACCTGCTCGCCCACCGGGACTTCCGACGGCTCCGGGAGGCAAACCTGCACTCGCGCTGGGCCTGAAGTCAGTCTTCCAGCAGTTGGGAGGATGCCCAACGGTCAGGAGATTGATGCCATCATCAGCGATGATCTGCGGCGGCTCAACCGTTCTGTTACCTGTCGTCGAAAACACACCGGGGAGAGCCGCCGGTCGCTGAATTGGCACAGCCAATTTGACGGGCATCAAAGAGTGAGCCGCTTGCATGTCCTAAACCCTAGCCGAGGCCAAGGTCGGCCCCGAACGATAGGAGAAATGCAATGCGTCTGAATTTTGGACTGATCGCTGCCGCAGCGGTTCTGATGGCATCGGCAGCGCCGCTCATGGCCGCCGACCATCAGATCCAGATGCTCAACAAGGGCGCCGACGGCGCGATGGTCTTCGAGCCGGGATTCGTCAAGATCGCTCCCGGCGACACTGTCACCTTCGTGCCCACCGACAAGAGCCACAATGCCGAGACCTACAAGGGCCTTATTCCGGATGGGGCTGCGGAGTTCAAATCCAAGGCGAGCGAGCAGTACCAAGCCAAATTCGACGTGCCCGGCGCCTATGTGATCAAGTGCACACCGCATGCAGGCATGGGTATGGTGGCGCTGATCCAGGTTGGCGAAAACCCCACCAACCTCGAAGTCATCAAGACTGCCAAGCTTCCGAACATGGTGCGTAAGCGCCTTGACGCCGATCTCGCACAGATCGCGCAGGTCACCCAATAACGCAGGAGCGATCACAGGTGGCGCGCCATGCGCCCCACCTGCGGATCAGGAGACATGTGATGATCAGACACTTGGCCCTCACCGTGGCGGGCATGTTTTGCATTGCCGGATCGGCGCAGGCCCATATCACTCTCGAGCAGACCGAAGCGGTATCCGGCAAGGCCTACAAGGCCGTGCTGCGCGTGGGCCACGGCTGCGAAGGCAAGGCAACCGTCAGGATTCGGGTAAAAATCCCCGAAGGATTGCTGTCTGCCAAACCGATGCCCAAGGTGGGCTGGACGGTGGAAAAAATCCGCGGAGCCTACGAAAAGAGCTACGATCTCTACGGCAAGCCGGTCAAGGAAGGCCTGACCGAGATCGTATGGCAGGGCGGCCAGCTTGCCGACGACGAATATGATGAATTCGCGTTCCGCGCCACCGTGGCGAAGGAACTGCCGGCAGCGACACGGATTTACGTCCCTGTCGTCCAGGAATGCACCGAAGGCGCGGTCGAGCGCTGGATTGACATTCCCGCTGCAGGCAAGACGTCGGATGATTATGAGACGCCGGCGCCGTTTTTCGACGTCGTCGTTCAGCCTCGTTCCTGAGATGGGTCGCCCATGGCGTGGAATTTTCCCCTATGGGCCACCCTTTGCATGCTCGCGCGTGTCGCGGGGCTGTTTCTTCTGCTGGCAGCCGGGGCAGACGCCCATGCTGTCCTGATCGCATCATCGCCCGCGAATAATGATATTCTTGCCGCCGCGCCGGAAAAAATCCTGTTGCGCTTCAACGAAGCCGTCAGGGTCGTTCGCTTCAGCGTGGCCGCAGGCGATGGCGTTGCCAGAGAGATTTCAGCGAGCTCGACGGGTGCCGAAGTCGAAGCGCCCCTTCCCCGCCCGCTTGCAGAAGGCACAGTGATCTTCAGCTACAGGGTGGTCTCTGAGGACGGTCATCCGGTCGGCGGATCCGTCGTCTTTCATGTCGGCAAACCCTCGGCCCCCGCCAGCAGTGTTTCCGATAGACCGTCGAAGGCGTTGCATGGCGCCCTCTGGCTCGTCACCATCGGTTCGACACTCGGTCTCGCCATCATTGTCGGCGGCTCGTTTTTCAATTGCTGGCTTTCTCCGGCAGGCAGGCGCGCGGAATCTCCCGCCCTCGCTGCGGTAGCAATCGTGTTTATCATGACGGGGCTTTATCTTCAGGGACTGGACGACATTGGCCTAGGCCCTGGCTGGGCCGGATTAGAGCCGTTTGCCCAGGCTTTTTCCGACAGAACGGGGATCGCCCAATGCCTCAAGCTGGTGGCAATTGTGCTTGCTCTTTTGCCGTTTGTCCGTCGTCCGCAGTCCGCACGTATAGTCTCGGCTACCGCACTTGCCGTTGCCTCACTCGCCTTCGCGCTGACCGGCCACAGTTCGATTGCGCAACCGCGCTTCATCGCACAGGCGTCAATCCTCCTGCATGCCGCTATCTTGATTTTCTGGATCGGAAGCCTGCTGCCACTGCTGCGTCTCAGCCGATCTGCTGACGATCAGCATTCGCTGCGCTTCTTCTCTCGCCTGATACCGGTCCCCTTCGTCCTTATGTTGCTGGCGGGACTTGTGCTTGCCGTGATGGAAATACCCCGCATCGACATCGCATGGTCGTCGCTGTTTGCGCGCGTGCTGGCCGTCAAGATAGCCCTCGTTGCGGTCCTCTGCGGGGTCGCCCTCTACAATCGTTTCTGGCTGACTGCTCCGGCGCTGGCGGGAGAGGCTGTCGCCCGGCGCAGGCTGCGCTTGAGCATTGGCGGCGAGATCGGGCTTGCGCTTTTGATCGTCGCTGCCGCCTCGCTATGGCGTTTCGCCGGTCCTGAACAATATCAATACGCGTATGCCAAACCGCCCGTGTCACTCCATCTCCATGGGCAGAAGGCAATGGCGGAACTCGAAATGTCGCCGCAGCCTGACGGTATGGTCGATGTCCGCGTTTCGATCCTGACACCGGAATTCGATCCGATGCAGCCACGAAGCGTATCTCTGGGCCTAAGGAACAGCTTGCGAGGGATCGAGCCTCTCAAATGCGGACTGACAAATGCTGCCGATGGCACATGGGCCGTGAGAAACCTGCCGCTTTCAGATACTGCGGGCTGGAGCGTGGACCTTCAGGTCCTGATCGACGACTTCAACCTCGTCCATCTCGAAGGCGACCTTCCGGCAGGAACCGAATAGACCACAGGCATGTCTCAATCACGCCACGTCGAGCTCGACCCTGGATGCCGCGTCTATCCGTCTGATGATTCGACGCTGGGCAGCGATATGCCGACGCAAGCCACAGAAGAACGATCTGAGCAGGTAGTTGACAGCGTCGAAGGACAGCGAGCAGCGGCGACCTTGTAACGCCTGCAGCACCTCCACAACATCCTCCCCCGACTCCAGATTGACCCGTCGACCAGCCTCGAGGTGGTTCTCCGTCTCGGATCGCTCGCTGCCGCTCACGATCGCTCCCAGCCAGTCGGAACCGATCTGTTCCTCCAGTCGATGACTGGTCAGAAGCAGAGGAAGGAGCCCGTCGGCGACCGCGCCGCAAAGGCGTTCATTGACGCGACATGGCAGGAAATCAGCGATCGCCTCAAGAAGTTCGCACCAGGACAGGAGCTCGCCGTAACGCGCTTCAAGCTCGTGAAATGCCGATGTCGGGCGGTTCATCGCTTACCTCTGGAGAAAAAGGCTTGCGGCGATAGCGATCGCGGCAATGACCGCAGTCACGACACCTGTCCGTTGCAGCACGCCCATCCGGTAAAGCATGATCGCGAAGATCACGATGACAGGTGTTGCTATCGAAAGTCCGATTTGCGCGTCGCTCATAAGGTCTCCTTTGCGACCGCAACATAGCTAGCCGCAACGATCGCTTCTTTGAGATCGATCAAAGAAAGTTCTCGCTTGGCGAGCGGCCTGTCCGCGGGGGACGCGTGGCTGTTTGCGGTTTCACAAAGACGAGCACTCAGCCTCGTCATAGGCTTGAGAACATGACCTCGATGATCTCAAGCCGCGAGACACGCGATACTGATAATGGCGATCTGCTGGTATGGATCCTTGCCTGGAGCGAGCTGGTCGCCTTCGGGGCGCTGCTGACGGCCTTCGTCGTCGCCTCCGTGCTACATCCGGAAACATTCGCAGCTGGCAAAGCAAGGCTTGATCATGCCTTGCCGATCGCCAACACAATCGTGCTTCTGGCAAGCGGCTGGCTTGCCGCCAAGGCGGCCGAACAGGGCGCAATCTCTCGCCGGCGTTTGATGTTGCTTGCGGCGGCATTGGGCGGGGTCGTTTTCGGCGGGCTCAAAGGCCTGGAATATGCATTCGAAGGCGCGTCCCTTCTGTCCGGCGATCCCTTCTCGCAGCTCTATCTTCTCATCACCGGGTTTCATCTGACGCATGTGGCGTTCGGATCGATGATCCTCGTCCTCGTCGCCGTCTTTCCGACGCGGGAAAATGTCCACCTGATCACCACGCTCTGGCATGTGATCGACATCGTTTGGCTCGTCATGTTTCCGGTGATCTATCTGCTATGAAGCACTCCGGTCGTCCGAACTGCTCGCGCGCTTTGCTGCTGCTCTTTGCTCTGACAGGCTGCACGTTCATCCTGACACACGCTCTGCCGGATAGCGTACCTCCGGTTCTGGTCGTTGTGACGATCGCTGTCATTGCCGTCACCAAGGTCCGGCTTGTTGTGCTGGATTTTCTAGGACTTCGTGGAACTCAGACGCCTTTGATCGCGGCCTTGTGGTCCTGGGCGGCATTCTTGCTGTTGATCGCGGTCGCGCGCGCCGCCTTGCAACTGTCCGTCTGACATTTCGCTCTGCTCTTCAAAAAAGCTACCCGCGTGAGCGCCGACTGTCCGCGGCGTGCAGCTTCTCCGGCATGCCGCACATTCGTCGGCTTGCTTGCGAATGAGCAAAGAGCCCCCGGTCGAATTCCGCCATTCCCTTCCGGCGAGCCCGCTGGCTCGATTTCCGACGTCACGGCGGCACCGCCACTGACATGAAAGGATGATCGATGGCTGAACGCCTGACAAAAACCGCGGCCCGAAACGTGTTCTACGGCGGGTCGGCATTTTTCTTCGCCATATTCGTGGGCCTGACGGCCCACAGTCACTACTACATCCGCACGGTTTCCACCAATGAGGCCACGCTGACGGAAGGCGTCGCCCGCGGGAAACACATCTGGGAAAAGAACGCCTGCATCAACTGCCACACCCTTGATGGCGAAGGCGCCTATTTCGCGCCGGAGCTGTCGAATGTCTGGATCCGTTGGGGTGGGGATAAGGATCCGGCGAATGCCCGCGAGGCGCTCCACGCATGGATGGCGGCGCAACCTTCCGGCATCGAGGGTCGACGGCAGATGCCGCAGTTCAACCTGACAGACCAGGAGGTCAATGACCTCGCCGATTTCCTCGAATGGGTCAGCAAGACCAACACTCAGAACTGGCCCCCGAACCAGGCCGGCTGACAGCGAGAGGCTATAGAAATGAAGTACAAGACCCAGAGCGTCGCAATGCTCTACTTTTACGGAGCTCTCGGCCTGTTCATGGCCCAGCTCCTGTTCGGCGTGCTCGCCGGCACCATCTACGTGCTGCCCAATACGCTATCGGTCGAACTGCCCTTCAACATCGTGCGCATGATCCACACGAATGCGCTGATCGTCTGGCTGCTGATGGGCTTCATGGGGACGACCTATTTCCTGCTGCCGGAGGAATGCGAAACCGAGCTCTACAGCACCAAGATCGCAATCGCGCAGTTCTGGATCTTTCTGATCGCGGCGGCAGTCGCCGTTGTCGGCTATCTCTTCCATATTCATGAGGGTCGCGAGTTCCTGGAACAGCCCTTCGCGATCAAGGTCGGGATCGTGATCGTGGCGCTGATGTTCCTCTTCAACGTCACCATGACCGCGCTCAAGGGACGAAAGACGACAATCACCAACATCCTGCTCTTCGGCCTGTGGGGTGTAGCGATCTTCTTCCTCTTCGCCTTCTACAACCCCGTCAATCTCGCGCTCGACAAGATGTACTGGTGGTATGTCGTCCATCTGTGGGTCGAGGGCGTCTGGGAACTGATCATGGCGTCGGTGCTCGCCTTCCTGATGATCAAGCTGAACGGCATCGACCGGGAAGTGGTCGAGAAGTGGCTCTACGTCATCATCGGACTGGCGCTTTTTTCCGGCATCCTCGGCACCGGCCACCATTATTACTGGATCGGCGCCCCCGGCTACTGGCAGTGGATCGGATCGCTTTTCTCGACGCTCGAAGTGGCGCCCTTCTTCACCATGGTCGTATTCACCTTCGTCATGACCTGGCGCGCCGGTCGAAAGCACGAAAACAAAGCCGCCCTCCTCTGGTCGATCGGTTGCTCGGTCATGGCCTTCTTTGGGGCAGGCGTCTGGGGTTTCCTGCACACGCTGTCGTCGGTCAACTATTATACCCATGGCACGCAGGTCACCGCAGCTCATGGGCATCTGGCCTTCTTCGGCGCCTATGTGATGCTCAATCTCGCGGCGATGGCCTATGCCGTCCCACAGATCCGCGGCCGCGCGCCCTATAATCAATGGCTGTCGATCGCCAGTTTCTGGATCATGTGCACCGCAATGTCGGTCATGACCTTCGCGCTCACATTCGCTGGCATCATCCAGGTGCACCTGCAGCGGGTTCTCGGCCAGTCCTACATGGACGTCCAGGATCAGCTCGCTCTCTTCTACTGGGTGCGACTTGGCTCCGGCATCTTCGTGTTCATCAGCGCCCTGATGTTCATCTGGTCGGTGCTCGTTCCCGGACGGACGCGCGTCGCAAGCCCAGTCGTTCAGCCCGCCGAATGAGGCGGGCCATTTTCCTGGAGAACAAAGATGACAATAGCCTTCAACCACCCGCTCAATCCTGATGTGGAGATACCGCACTACGCGCCTCAGGGGAACGAATGCGCACTCTTCGAACACGCCTGGACGCGACAGCTCCCGATCCTGCTGAAAGGGCCGACCGGCTGCGGCAAGACACGCTTCGTTCAGCACATGGCCGCCCGTCTCGGCCTGCCTTTATCGACAGTCTCCTGCCACGACGACCTCACGGCTGCCGACCTCACCGGCCGATACCTCCTCAAGGGCGGCGAAACGGTCTGGATGGATGGCCCATTGACCAAGGCCGTTCGGGACGGCGGTATCTGCTACCTCGATGAAATCGTCGAGGCGCGCAAGGACGTGACGGTGGTTCTCCATCCGTTGACGGACGACCGCCGAATCCTTCCGCTGGAGCGGACCGGCGAAGTCCTGGAAGCCGGTCCCGGATTCATGGTCGTCGTCTCCTATAATCCCGGCTACCAGAACCTGATGAAAGCGCTGAAGCCCAGTACGCGTCAGCGCTTCGTCTCGATCGAATTTGATTTCCTGCCGCGCGAGCGGGAAATCACCACAGTATCTCTGGAAAGCGGCCTTGCCGAGGGCAAGGTTGCACCGCTCGTCGAACTTGCCCGGCGTCTGCGCGCGCTCAAGGGCCAGGATCTGGAGGAAGGCGTTTCGACCCGCCTGCTGATCTACTGCGCTTCGCTTATCGACGCCGGCCTGCCGACGATCGACGCCGTGCGGGCGGCCATCATCGAGCCGCTGACCGACGAGCCGGACGTCAAGGCCGCCCTCGTCGAGGTCGCCAGGGCCGCGATCGGATAGGTGAAATATGCTGGAATTTCTGGAACTCGAAGAGACGGTGGGCCGCGCCTGGCATCGGTTGGTCGGCGATACCAGTTCATGGCCGCACCATCCGGCTGCGGCCGTTCACCTTGCCGAGCTCAGACAGCAGCTCGCCGTCTGCTTCAGGGCCTTCGGCGGGGACGCCACCCTGCAGATCCAGAGGGCCCGGCAGAAAACCTCGATGCACAGGCTGCGGCTCAGACAAGTCATCGGCCTCGGCGAGGAGAGATCGGACCACCCGACCTGGGACGGCACGGCGATCCACCTGCCGGCGGCTATCGATCTTTTCGACGATCGTTCGCTCAATCGGGATCTTTACTTCTGGCTGGCCGCCTATGTGGCGACCGCACCGTCCGCTTTGTCCCCTGCTGATCCGGTTCTCGCCGATCTCTGGCGGATCGAAACGGGTCGGAAAAATTCCGCCCTGGTCATCCAGAGATTCCCAGGAATGGCGGCACGCTATGTGCGGCTCACCCGGGCGCTGCTTGGCTGCCGCAGGCGCGGAACGCTTCCTCAGACCGAACGGTGGATCGAGGAATTCGCGCAACTGGCACTCACCGTTCCCTTGCATCATTCCCTTCCCGACGCCGTCCGCCCAAAGGTAACCGCCGCCCCTGCCGGCTATCTGCCTATGCTGCCTTTGCCGATCTGGCCGGATTTCAGGGGCCGCAGTGAGACGAACTCGTCAGAGCGCGATGACCTTCCGTCGGATCAGGTGGGTAACGACCAACAGGCGCGGCCATCGCATGAGGCAACACGCAAACGCGACGCCGACGATCGCAAGCGCGATCCCTTCATTTTGAACCGCTTCGAGAAAATCCTCGCCATGGCGGAAATGGTCAACGTCGATCGCCCAAGCGATGACAGCGAGGAGAACGATCCGGCGGCGGCCGATGAGCTCGAGGAGATCTCGCTCAGCGAAACGCGCGAACGACCGAAATCCAAATTCCACTTCGATCTGGATCTCTCGCCGGAAGCCGCCGACCCGGCGACGATAGACGGCGAATTCACCTATCCGGAATGGGATTTCCGGAAGAGCCAATATCTTGCCGACCACTGCCGCGTGGTGATCGGCTCACCCTCCGACAAGACAGATCAGGCAATCGTCAGCGACGCCGCACTCGTGCGCAAGGTCAGGCGCCAGTTCGAGACGCTGCGCCCGAAGCGGGAACTGCGAAGGGCACAACTGGACGGAGATCAGATCGATCTCGAAGCGGCCATCCGCTCCCGCATCGACTTCATCGCCACCGGCCAGCCGGATGATCGCATCTACGGATGTGCCCGCCCCGCCAGTCACGAACTTGCGACCTCGATCCTTGTCGATGTCTCCTTGTCGACGGACTCCTGGGTCGACAATCGCAGGGTTCTCGACGTCGAAATGCAGGCGCTCGACGTCCTTGCCCGCGGCCTGCAATCCTGCGGCGACCGCTTTGCCATCAAGACTTTCACGTCGCGTCGGCGCGACTGGGTTCGCGTCGAGACTATCAAGGATTTCGAAGAGACATTCTCAGCCAGGACCGCCAGCCGCATCGCAAGCCTCAGACCCGGTTACTACACGCGCATGGGAGCGGCCATCCGGCATACATCCAGGCAGCTGGAGAGCGACGGCGCAAGAAAGAAGCTGCTGCTTATTCTGACGGACGGCAAACCCAACGACGTCGATCACTACGAGGGTCGCTTTGCCCTCGAAGACAGCCGCAAGGCCGTCATGGAGGCACGCACGAAAGGACAGGCGGTCTTCGCCGTCACGGTCGACCGCAGCGCCGGCGACTATCTCCCGGCGATCTTCGGCAGATCCGGCTTTGCCCTCGTGTCGAACATCTCGAAATTGCCGAGCGCACTGCCGGCGATCTACCGGAACTTGACGGCATAGCGAGGCGAAAAGCCGAGCCTTTCACACGCAGAAACCAGGCGGAATCGCTTCCAGCCTGGTTTTTCTAACTAAAGGAGGGATGGCCGGCAGGCATACCGCTGTTGTCACCTGCCGCATGTCAAAAAGTGGCGCTCGGACGGCGGTCATGCCGCCTTGCTATGCGTCCGGCCGAACGAACCGAAATAGGCGTCGAAGGCTGCTGCGACGGCGCGGACCATGAAGCGATGCTCCTTCGAGACGGTGATGCGGCCATTCTCGATCGTCACCACACCATCCGACGCAAGGCTGTCTAGCCGGTCGTTCCGCTCGAGGAGAAAGCCGGCATCGTAGCCGGCCTCCGCGCCAAGCTTTGCGAGATCGACCTTGAAGTCGCACATCAGCCGTTCGATCACCCTGGCGCGAAATTTGTCCTCGTCGGTCAGCCCATAGCCCTTGGCCGTCGCGAGGATTCCGGAAGCGATCCGCTCGGCATAGCGGCCAAGCGCGACATGGTTCTGGACGTAGCCATCAGGCAGCCGGCCGATCGCTGAAGCGCCGAGCCCGATCAAGGTTTCACATTCATCGGTCGTGTAGCCCTGGAAGTTCCGCCGCAGGCTTCCCGAAAGAGAGGCGACGGCAAGTTGATCGTCGGGCAACGCGAAATGGTCGAGGCCGACACGAACATATCCGGCGCTCTCCAGCTCCCTGGCAATCGCCTCGGCCTGTTCGTTGCGTTGCGTTGCATCAGGCAGTGCGGCTTCGTCGATCAGCCGCTGATGCTTCTTGAACGCCGGCACATGGGCATATCCGAAAACGGCGAAACGCTCCGGTCGCAGCTCGACCGCCGTCCTCACCGTTTCAATACAGGATTGGATGGTCTGATACGGAAGTCCGTAGATGAGATCAAAATTGATGCTCGTCACACCATAGCCTCGTAGCCCCGTCACGGCGGCTTGGGTCTGCTCGAAGCTCTGTATCCGGTTGATCGCCTTTTGGACCACCGGGTCGAAGCTCTGGACGCCAAGACTTGCGCGGTCGACGCCGTTCTCGCCGAGTGCGGCAATCATTGCACCCGATAGCGTCCGCGGATCGATCTCCACCGCAACGCTGCAGTCGCTCGTAAACTGGAATGCGCTCTTGAGCTTGTCCATTAGGCTTGTAAATTCGTCGGGCCTCATGATCGTCGGCGTGCCGCCACCGAAATGAACGTTCTTGACCGGAACCTCGTTTCGAGCTGCCTGCGATACGAGTTCGATCTCCTGGCTCAGGACGTCGAGATATTCCAGCACGGGCGCATCCTGGCGCGTGATCGTCGTGTGGCAGCCGCAATACCAGCACATGGAGCGACAGAAGGGAACGTGCAGATAGACGGAGACAGGTCCGGCAGCTGCGACCTCTGCGAGACCCTGCGCATATTGCTCCGGCCCGACGGCTGGCGAAAACGCAGGCGCGGTCGGATAGCTGGTGTAACGCGGCAGGCGGGCCTCGCCATATTTGGCGACCAGGGCATCGGACATTTCGGCTTCCTTCATGAGACAATCATGATGTTCATAGGCCGACGAAGGGGCAGGCTTCCTTGTCCTGGATCAACAACGACCCGTGTAAAGTTGACAATAGCAAGTTCGGCGGTGGCCAGCGTCGAGGACAACCAACAATCGCCCGGCTGTTTGCTCACTGTCAAAGTCGCCTGACCCGCACCCGGCTATCTTCCGCCTCGACACAGGATGCGTCGCGGTCCGGTCATCAGTTATCCCGCGGCAGAAGGAAACAGCCATAATGACAGATGCGCCAGCCACGCAGACCGCGATTGCGCATATCGACGTCCGGATCCTGCCACCCGTCGAACGCCATCCCCGGATCTTCGGCACGCTGAACTCGCTGACACCGGGCCAGAGCCTCCACATTACCAGCGACCACGAACCTCGTCCGCTGCAGTACCAGCTCGACACTGCCCTTCCCGGAAAATTCGCCTGGGAATATCTGGAACAGGGGCCGGATGTCTGGCGCGTGGAGATCACCCGCCTCGATGCGGGTTGCGACTGCTGCTGCGGCAGCCACTAGCGCCGGAGACGCGCCATGATGCCAGTAGGCACGACCCTGTCGCGGTGGACGATGTCGTATTTCGGCGCGGCGCTGTCTTACCTGCTGCTGGCGGAGTGCCTGCTGGCAGCAGGCGTCTGGACGCCTTCCCTTGGTATCGCCGAGCCTGGAGCGCTTGCCATCGTGCACGCCGTGACACTCGGATGGCTTTTGCTTCTGATGATCGGATCGTTGCTTCAGTTCGCGCCGGTCCTGACAGGCAATGACAGACCGGCCAGCCGCGTCGATCCGATCGTTTTCGCCGGCATGGTCGTCGGTCCGGCACTTCTCATGCTGGGATTTTATCTGATCGACCTCGGTTCCTCCGCGGCCGGTTCGGTGATGATTGCAGCGTCCGCCGCGATTTCAACCTCCATTGCTGCTGTTTCGCTATCCTTGTCTGCCTTACTCTGGCGGGGAAGACGCGTGCATGCCGCGTCCCTTATCGTCCTCGTTGGTATCGGATGCCTACTCGTCACAACGGCCTTCGGCGCCCTTTTCGCGCTGACGATCTCCGGTCAGATGGAAACACCGGCAATCGTTGCCTATGGCATGGAAGCCGTGGCTTACCATGCGAGTTTCGGCCTTGGCGGATGGATGACCCTTGCGGCGATCGGCGTCAGTTATAAGCTGCTTCCGATGTTCCTGCTGTCCGACGATATGCGCAAGGTCCAGTTCGTTCGCCGGTCGAGCATGCTGGCGGTTCTGCTCCTGTCGGTGGCAGCGATCGCTGCCATCGGCGAACCCGATTTTGCGCGCGCCGTTTTCCTGTCGGCCGAGGTGCTGTTTGGGCTGATCGTAGCCGCCTATCTCTTCGAAATTTACGGAACATATCGCGCCAGGCGCCGCCCCACGCTCGAGCTGAATACGCTGGGATCGCTGCCGGCCTTCGCAATGCTCGGCCTCTCCGTCTCCCTTCTTGCGTTGTCCCTTTTCCTCGACGCCGAGACGCGTATCGTATCGGCGATCGTCTATCTTTTCGTGTTCGGCTGGCTCACCGGCTTCGGTCTCGCCCAGCTCCTGAAGATCGTTCCATTCCTGACCTGGATCGAAGCCTTCGGTCCGCTTCTTGGCCGCAGACCGACGCCGAAGCTTGGCGAACTGATCAACGGGCGCCGCGCCGGCGTCTGGCTTGGCATCTTCTACGTTTCGGTAGTCGGCGCCGCGGCCGCGCTCTGCGCTGGATGGGACTTGGGTTTTCGTGTGTTCGCGATCGTTCAAACCGCATCGACGCTCGCTCTTATCGTCGAGCTGGTGCTCGCCCGCGCGCTCGCGAATGTAGAACCCCAGATCAAGACCGCACCCTTTCACAAACCGGCGCTGTTCGTCGCCGCAAACCACAGAGGTAACGCCAATGGTTCAGTTTCGTGAACTCGACGTCCGACAGATCCTGCGCGATGGCGGCATGCCATTCCAGCTCATCATGGACACTTTCGCTGGTCTCGATCCCGATGAAGGTCTGAAACTGCGCGCAATATTCGAGCCCGTCCCTTTGATCCGCCAGCTCGAAAAGCGCGGCTATTCACATGTCGCAAAGCGTCTGGCAGACGATGACTGGGAAATCGATTTCGTCCCGAATAAGCCCATTCAGCGATCGGAACCCGCTATCGCCGCGACGGAAGCGGTCTGGCCCGAGCCAGTCTGGAACCTCGATCTGACCGACCTTGCGCCACCGGAGCCGATGGAGCGCATTCTGTCCCGGCTGGAGACAATGGAAGACGGCGAGGTTCTGTTTGCTCTTCTCAACCGGGAACCCGTCTTCCTCTTCAACGAATTGAAAGCACGGGGGCACGAATGGATCGGCAACTTCGATTCGTCCGGCAAGACCTACCGGATCATGATCAGGACGACCACGGGAGGCCAGAACGATGCTGGTGCCTGAGGTGACGGAACAGGACGTGCGCAATGCGCTGCGCGAGATAGAAGACCCCGAAATGGGAACGAGCATCGTCGATCTCGGCCTCATCTACGAAATCGATGTCACCGAGCCTGCGGTCGTGAAGATCAAGATGACGACGACCACCCGCTTCTGTCCTGCGTCCGGCTATATCGCCGACGCGGCGCGCCAGCGCATCGAGGATATTGCCGGCGTAAGGCGAGCCGTCGTCGACCTTGTCTACGAACCGGCCTGGTCGCCGGACATGGTATCGCTCTTCGGCCTGCCGAAGACCTGAGGCTTTGCAGTCACGTTTTTTCCTATGGCGGACCGATCGCCCGACGAGCAAAATTGTACATCGAATCGGGACAGTCGGTCTGCCCTCCCATTTGATTGGAAAGGCCATGAGCGAAGACTTTGCGGATAGGACGAGCCTATTTGGATTGCAGACAGACGGCAGCCCCATCGTCGACGCTGCCGTGCTCGCAGGGCGCTTCGGCCTTACGCCCGACCTCCTGCTGGATCATCTGCGTCGGGGTTTTGTCCGCTCGATAGTGGAGATCGGCGCCGGTGACGATGCCGGCAAGCGGCGTCTTTCCGTCCGTATCGGCAATCGGGTCTGGATTGCGACCGTCAACGAGGACGGCTGCGTGCTCAGCGAAGAAATGCAGTTTTCGGCTGTGGTGGCGGGAGGCCGGCGCGGCTGAACGAAAAAAGGCCGCTCGTGCGGCCTTTTCGATGCCGGCAATGTCACCCTCCCCGCATCGTCAGAGGCTTGCGCCCCGACCATAGGAGCGGCGCATGTTCCAGTGCAAACAATCCGAAAGCCGCCGTCCAGCCGATCGCGGCGACCGCAAGGATCTCGGTGCTCAGCGCCGGGATGAGTTCGGCAAGCGGCCGAACGAGGGCAACACAGCCAAGCAGGACATAGGAAATATTGGTCATCCGGCTCGATTTCAGTTTCCGCCCGGTATGGCCGCGTGTTGCCCTTGTCATCACTGCGAGCATCATCATCGAAATCGTGCCGATCGCGAAGACATGCAGCACGGCCACTTCGGGCAGCCACCCTGCGGCTTGAAGCGAAATGGCGGCAAAACCGAACGGTACGAACAGGAAAGTGGCGTGCAGGACGAACAGGATGGGTTCCCGCCAGGTGGTCCAGCCGCGCCAGCGAACAAGCCTGATCATGTTGAGGACCGCCGCGACACCCGCCGTCCCGCACGCTGCCGTCGAATCCGGCGCGCACGCCCACAGGACAAACGCGACAGCACCGATGATGATGGTTGCCGCATCGAAACTGTTATACGGCACCGGAAAGTCCGTACGGCCGAACTGATTGATCCAGTTGCGGGTGAAACTCGGCAGGATCCTGCCCCCGACGATCGTCACGAGCAGCACGTAGGCACCGATCCCCAAACGTATGGCCAGTTCCGGACCTGCGCCGGCGATGACCTCGATGTGGAAAAGCCCATTTGCGAGCGAAAGGACGAAAAGCCCGGCGATGACCTTCAAATCCTTCCATTTTTTTCCAGCCACAACCTCTCTCGCGCAGATGAGGAGCATCACCGGCAGGAACAGGCTGTCGACGGCGGCGGCCGGCACGATCCCGATCGAGCCGCTGAGCAACATGGTGATACGGCCGGCGCACCAGATCGCAAACAGCACCGCCAGCGGCCTGCCGGCAATCGGCAGGCGTCCGGTCCAGTTCGGGATCGCTGTCAGCAGGAAGCCGGCCAGAACGGCTGGCGCGAAACCGAACAGCATCTCATGCGCATGCCAGTACAATGTCCCATAGTCCGATGCGACGGGAACGCCGAAGCTGAGATAGGCCATCCATAGGGCTATGCTTGCGATGGCCCAAAGCGCCGATGCCAGAAAGAAGGGCCGGAAGCCGTAGGAGAAGAGCACCGGTCCGGTTCGCGACATGCCGCGCGGAAGATCTCGCGTGGCATCCGATGTGTTTTTCATTTCCGTGTCTCCAAATTGACGACACAGCAATGCAAAAGTTTCTTGGGGTAGTCGTTGAGATTACGCAAATAGCGGCAGCAGAACTTTGCGCTGACACAAACAGTCAGTTTGCTCCAAATCAAAGAGTCCATCGGAGTTTCTACTACCTTCCTTCTCGACCGGGCGGCATTCGCTCGCTCTTCGACTACGGGAGATTAGAAATGACGAATACTCTGCAAATGACCCGTCGCACGATGCTTGCGGGCGCTGCTGTCGCAGGAGCGCTGACGCCCATCATCATCGCGAATAACGCTGCCCATGCCGACGAGGTGGTGGCAGCGAACACGCCCAAGAAGGCGCCGACCGTCGACTTCACCAAGCTTCAGCGCGAGAAGGTCGAATTGGTCAAGCCGCCCTTCGTCCACCCCCACAGCCAGAAAGCCGAGGGTGGGGCGAAGATCAAGGAATTCACGCTGACCATCCAGGAAAAGAAGATGGTGCTCGACAAGGACGGGACCGAGGTGAACGCGATGACGTTCGACGGTTCGGTGCCTGGCCCGATGATGGTCGTGCACCAGGACGATTATGTGGAACTGACGCTGATCAATCCTGAAACGAACACGATGCAGCACAATATCGACTTCCACGCCGCAACCGGCGGGCTTGGCGGCGGCGCATTGACGGTCGTCGGCCCCGGCGAAAGCACCGTCCTGCGCTTCAAGGCGACGAAGGCAGGCGTCTTCGTCTACCACTGCGCGCCTCCCGGCATGGTACCCTGGCATGTCACGTCGGGGATGAACGGCGCAATCATGGTTCTTCCACGTGAAGGTCTCACCGACGGTCACGGAAAACCCCTCGTCTACGACAAGATCTACTATGTCGGCGAGCAGGACTTCTACATCCCGCGCGATGAGAACGGCAAATTCAAGAAATATGACAGTCCCGGCGAGGCCTACGAGGATACGCTTGCCGTCATGAAGACGCTGACCCCCACCCATATCGTTTTCAACGGCGCCGTCGGCGCGCTGACGGGCGACAATGCCATGACCGCCAAGGTCGGTGAGACCGTGCTCATCGTCCATTCGCAGGCCAATCGCGATACGCGACCGCATCTCATCGGCGGTCATGGCGAATATGTCTGGGCGACCGGCAAATTTGCGAACGTGCCCGACGTGGACCAGGAGACCTGGTTCATCCCGGGCGGCACGGCGGGTGCTGCGCTCTACACCTTCGCGCAGCCGGGCATCTACGCCTATGTCAACCACAACCTCATCGAGGCATTCGAACTCGGTGCGGCTGCCCACTTCAAGGTCACCGGGGACTGGAACGACGATCTGATGACTTCGGTGAAGTCGCCGTCGGCCAGCTGACCTTGATGGGACTGTGCAGGCCGTGAGGGCGGCCTGCACAGTTTGTTATCTCTAAAAAGGGGGCGCATGTTGCGAAAAGGACATGACACCGCACGCCGAGACTGCAGGAGTTTCCGGCATTTCAATCGCACTTCCACTTGTGCTTCTTGCGGTCCTTTCCGCAACGCTTGCGGTTGAGGCGGGGCTCGTGAACATCGGGCGGCGCGACGCTGCATTTGCTGCTCCCGAGGTGGTCACAATTGTACCCCACGAATTCCAGTACCGCGACGCGACCGAGTATTTCCGCAGCGGCCTGGCTGTCGACGCGCCGAAGCATAAGGTCCGTGTCCGGATGCCTCTGACGATCACGAGATATCAGACGAGCCTTTCCGAATATGACCGTTGCGTGGCCGACGGCGCCTGCCCTGAGCCGGAGGGACGAAGCGCGACCGCCGGCAACGACACGCCGGTCACCGGTGTCAGTTACGAGGATGCGCTGCGCTATGCGAGCTGGCTGTCGCAGAAGACGGGCGAACATTGGCAACTTCCGACCGACTTCGATCTCGCCTATGCTGCAGCCGACCGTTTTCCCGACGATGCACTCGGCGTCGATGCGGACAGCAAAAACCCTGCGTTGCGCTGGCTTGCAGACTATGAACGCGAGGCACGGCGCACCGCTTCGAGCGACCCGGCTCCACAGCCAAGAGGATCGTTCGGCGTGAGCCAGACCGGCCTTGCCGATTTCGGCGGGAACATCTGGGAATGGACCTCGACCTGCAACAGGCGCATCGACCTCGACAAGCAAGCCATTGTCGACGAGCCTGATCCGGCGAATTGCGGCATCATGATCGCCGCCGGCAGGCACCGCGCTCCGATGAGCACCTTTGTGAGAAATCCCAAAGGCGGCGGATGCTCGGTCGGCAGCCCCCCGGACAATCTCGGTTTCCGGCTCGTCCGCCGACCAGGCCTCCTTGAGAGTATCGAAGACTTCACCCGCAGCGCCATGACCGATATGATCGGCGGCGCCATTTTCAGAGGAGTTCAGCGGGGCGACGATGAAAGTTGACCGTATAGTTTTGAAGTCACTGCCGCTTTTCGAGCGCATGACGGATGCCGATCTCGACGCCATGCTCGAGCACGCCACACCGCGCCGTATCGCCCAGGGCGATGCGGTATTCGAGCAGGGAGCACCCGCAAAATCGTTCTTCCTGCTGTTGCACGGCAGGCTCAAGGTCACGCAGGTCACGCATGACGGCCAGCAGATCATCGTCAGGATGGTGCATCCGGGCGACCTGTTCGGCTTCGCCATGGCATTGCGCCGACAGGACTATCCGGGCACCGCCACAGCCGCGGCCGAAAGTCTCATCCTCGGATGGCCGACCGACATGTGGTCGCGGTTCGTCGAGCAGAACCCTCGCCTGGCAATGACTGCGATGCAGACGATCGGCCAGCGGCTTGAGGAGGCGCACACACGCATCCGCGAGATGTCGACCGAAGAAGTGGAAAAGCGGGTTGCCCATGCCGTGCTGCGTCTGTCCAAACAGGCCGGCAAGGCGGTCGGAACCGCGATCAAAATCGATTTCCCGATTTCGCGGCAGGATATTGCTGAAATGACGGGCACGACGCTGCATACAGTGTCGCGAATCCTGAGTGCCTGGGAAGGTAAGGGCATCGTCGAGGGTGGCAGGCAGAAGCTGACGGTCACCGATCCGCAGCGTCTTCTAAGACTTGCTGAAGGCGAAGACGACTAACGGCCACGCGGGACACTGCCCGGAAGGATTTGAACCGAGCCCGGTCCCGTCGTAGCTTGGCTTGTCCTAGTGGAAGGTGTCGTGCGACGCTTTCCACGCCTCGATATCGTCCTTCGATACCCTTATCCGGGAAAATGACGAGTGCGGCTGCAGGCGCATCTTGGAGGCGGCGATTTCGCATATCGTTCCGACATGCTCCTGCAGTCTTGTCTCATCGGCGCGCGGCGGATTGCTGATCTCCCGCAAGGCATCGCGATCGATGATGACCACGCGCTGTGCGCCCTCGTGCTCCATCAGCACGACACCTGTTTCTCCCGAAGATTTCAGAAATGCAGTGATGAACCTCGGCAACATCCAGGCTTCCTCCTCTTTCGTCCACGATGGACCAGAGCATAGCGGCTGGTGTTTCGACGTCTTTGATGTCCATCAAAGAGAAAGAAGGCCGAACACCGTAAAACTCAGCCGATGGTTCGCGGCGAGTGGTCGCGTTTCGGACATAAGGAAAGGAATGCCGGTGCCTACATCGCAAAAGCCCTTCATCGTCGAAATCAAAAGACGCCGACGCCGTCGTCCGGCTCGCCACGTTGACCTCACCAAGAGCCCGCCTGACAAGATATCCGACACGGTCAGGCCCGCCGGTTTTGCCTCGCGCAGCTTGCACACTCCAGGTCTGGCATCGTGACCGGTGCAGCACGTCAACTCAGGAAGGCTGCAATCCAGGCGATCGAGAAAGACGTAATCGGAACGGCCATGATCAGTGTCGCCAACACTCTGTTGGCAAGACGCGTGTCGTAAAAGACACCGATCCGGAAGACCAAGGCTGCGGACCAGGCGGCCGCAGCAAGAACAATACCGCCGCGAAACTGATCCGAATAGGGTATGACGACGCCGTCGGAGCGCAACTGCGAGACGGTCAGCGAAAGCAGCCCACTGAAGAGACAGGCCGCAGCAAGCGGAATGAGCGCCTGGACAATATGGTGAGGAAAACGCCCCCTCACCCGAAGGATTCTTGCGCATACCACAACGGGAATGCCGAACATCAGCGTGGCAGCGGCGATCGAAACCGACAGAAGGATCAGGAGCGTCAAGGCATCCACCGGTGACATGACGTCATTCGCCAGGGGATAGTCGGTCAGCATCCACCAAGGCAAACGCTGCGAAAGCGGCCAGGCCAGATGCAGATCGAGGCATCGCTCCACCAGCCACAGGCGGATCACCTGGAAGAGGCCGCTATCGGACCAATGCAAGGCGGCTGGAACCAACCCGAGCAGAACCGGCACGATCAGAATTGTCTCCCACATGGTCGCAAGCCGGCCCGACCCGTGGACGATGTCGCTCGCCGGATTGCGCCAGCAAAGCCGGATCGCTCCGCGATAACCGGAGCACCGGCCGCACATGTGGCAAGCGCTAGCGCCTTGCATGGTCTTGATGGGGATGAGCGGCGCGCAATTGACGGCGTTCGATCGTCCCTGCTGCCCGATGCGCCAGCTGTCGGGGTCAACACGGAAATGCAAAGGCGCGATTTTCGAAACGGTCCCGAATACGCCGTTGACCGGGCACAGAAACCGGCACCAGACCCTTTTTGCCTTTCCATAGCGCGCGCCGATGACAATGGCTGCGAAGGTCGAGCCGCCAAGCAGCAGTGCGGCGGGCCTCGGATACTGGTAGATGCTTGTCAGCTGCCCATAGACCGTAGTCGAGACGAAGGACACGACCGGCCAGCCGGACCATTTCATCCATTCCGGAATTGCCCGCCCGGCGCCGCGCTGGCTGGCAAATTCCGAAAGCGCACCTTCCGGGCACAGGATCCCACACCAGAAGCGGCCCACCAACGCGGTGGCAAGAATGATGAACGGCCACCAGACACCCCAGAAAACAAACTGTGCGAAGCGCACGGCATTGCTCCACACATAATCGGTGTGCGTGGGAAGCGGCAGCAGGACCGGAACCGTCAGAAGCACCGCATAGAGTGCCACCATTATCCATTGAAGACGCCGGATGGCCGCCTGATGGCGGAGAAGGACATCACCGAACCTGGCAACAAGTGCCGGTGCGGCGCGAAGAGAAGACGTCATGCAGGCGCCTTACCGGTCAGAGGAGGCGCATAGGCCAGAGACGCGATCAGCCAGTAGAAGCCGATGCTCAGAAGAGGAAGAAGCTCCGGCCGGGCGCGATAGCCCGCCAGACCGGCGAGAAAGGCGCCGAAGCCGCTGCCATCATTGAGCAACCGGCTTGAATCCCACAGTGGCTCCGTCATCGGCGAAAGAATTCCAAGCGAAATCACCTTGTCGACGACAAGCATGGTCAGCCCGCTTCCGAGGATCAGGAGCAGCACCTCGCTGACGCGCGAAAGCACCGTCCTGGAGATCAATTTCGACCCGGCTTTAAACGCCCAGAAGCTGATCGAGGCAAGCACGAAGCCAGACAGGCCCGCGGCGACGACGAAACCGGCCTGCCAGCCTTGCGACGAAGCCATCAGTCCGAACAGGAAGACAACCGTCTCCGCACCCTCCCGGGCCACCGCAAGCGCTGCCAGCGTGGCAAGCCCGAGCCAGTTACCGGTCTTTACGTGCCGGACGGCCCTGTTTGCGAGATCTCCGGTCTGGCCACGTTCCATCGCGCGCATCCAGAATACCATTCTGAGCATGAGGACAGCGGCGAATGCTGCCATGATCATCTGCAGGATATCCTCGCCATCCCCTTCGAGGACATCGCTTGCCCTACTCACGATCAGCGCCAGCATCAGGGCAAGCGCGAGGCCGGCGCCAGCGCCGGCAAAGATCCAACTGGTTGCCCATCCACGTGTCGCTGGCGCCGCCCTTGCGGACCACGTCAACAGTATCCCCACAACCAGCAAGGCTTCGAAGCTTTCCCGCCAGACCACCGAAGCGATCTCGAATGTCTGCAGAGTGAGATCCGCGCTCATCGGGCGACCAGCGCTGCAGGAGGCATGTCGAGATGGAAATCATCGAAGAAGGCATAGTTCCCTTCGCGCAATGAGCGGAACACTAGGAAACTCGATGCGCCGGGTGCGAGAACCTTCTCTTTACGCAGCGGAATGCTTTCGAACTCGATCGGGGTCGAACCGTCATTGTGGAGTTCGAGCTTGAAACGGGTGTTCGCAGGCACCTCGATGACCGATGGTGAGACGACGCCATTGCTGAAATGAACCTCGAAAACCGGATCTTCCTCTTCGGCGAAGGCGGTCTGACAAGGTGCCAACAGCGCGGCTGCAGCCAGCAGCCGCATCAACCAGCCGATGGCACACATCAATAACCGCCCTTCTTGCCAATGCCGGCGAAAACGAAGTCGAATTTCAGCGCAAAAGCGTTGGGCCAGACAGCAACGCCTGTCTCCTTGTCGACGTGGCGTCCGAAAGACATCTCGCCGTGACCGCCCGGATGAACGTTGAGCTCCAGCTGATAGCGGCCCGGTCCCGACAGCTTGACGTTGTCGCCGTAATGCGGCCCGTCGCTCGCGACCATGGGCTCCAGCGATCCGACTTGCTCCTCACCATTGTCGAGGTTCCTGACCGTGTATTCCACATGCAGGTTGGGAAGCCAGTCGCCTTCCGCAAAGCCATTTGCATTTTCGGCAGTCGCGTGGATGTCCGCCTCCAGATGAATGTCGGACTCCGCTGCAGCACGCATCATGCCGGGCGGATCCATCTCGATCGGCTGCAGGTAGACCGCTGCGACTTCCATGCCCGCTGCGATCTGAGGTGAGCCGATCGGATATTCGGCAGCCTTCAGGGCAAGCGGCATTGCGATGAGAACGAGAGGAGCGGCGAATAGGCTGGCAGCGCGGAGCATGATGACAATCCATAAAGATGAGTATTGTCGTCACGTTTAACAGCGCGATCGCCCTGCTCTTTGCGCTGGCGCAAAGATGCGCGGTTTAGCGTCGGGCAGGCCTTTGCCGGCCGCACGCGACCCAAATCTCGTCAACGGGTCGCCCATTGCTTGACTCTGGTCAAAGTTGTGGCGGGCCTTGACCGATACATCACCTTTCGCCAAAGGGGAGTAATCACGTGATCCAGTTCGTCAGCGCGTTTAGTGTATTTCTCATGCTGCATTCGATCCCGGCGATCCCGAACATTCGCCTTCGTATCATCCGGTCGATCGGCAAGCCGACCTATATCCTTGCCTATTCCGTTGTCTCGCTTGCGGCGCTGGTCTGGCTCTTTTCCGCAGCACTTGCCCTCGACTATGTCCCGCTGTGGGAGCTGCGTCCCTGGCATGCGGCGATGACCTTCCTGCTCGCGCCGGTCGGGTGTTTTCTCGTGCTTGCCGGTCTGATGAGCGCAAATCCCCTGTCCATATCGATCCGCTCGGCGGGGCCGGCCGAAGCGGTTTCGCAAATCACCCGACATCCCGTGCAATGGGGATTTGCTCTCTGGGCACTCGGCCATGTCGTCGCCAACGGGGACTTGCGTTCGCTTCTCTTGTTCGGAGGTCTCGGGCTTTTCGCACTCGCCGGCATTCCGATGGCCGAGCGCCGGGCGAGAAAGCGTCTCGGCGCTCACTGGGAGGTCTACGCCGCGCAGACATCCGTCTGGCCCCTGGCGGCGTTTGTTTCCGGGGTCCCGCCGAAATCGGACACGGCGCTTGTGGCAGCAGCGGTGGCCACGATCGCGCTGGTCGCCTGGCTGCTCCTTGCGGGCGGTCACGCCCTGCTCTTCGGCGCCGACCCGATTTCCGTCTTCGGCTGATTGAAGTCCGCCTCGCCGGACCAGGCGCTTGCCAGCGGCGCGACCGGCAGGCCCAGGAGATCGACGGCGCGACGGGCAAGGTGATCCACGATCTCCTGCACCGACTGCGGCCGATTGTAGAAGGCAGGAACCGGCGGCATCACGATCCCGCCCATTTCGGTAACTGATGTCATGTTGCGCAGATGCCCGAGATGCAACGGCGTCTCTCGCGTAATCAGCACGAGCCGCCGTCTCTCCTTGAGTTGGACGTCGGCAGCACGCGCCACGAGGCTGCTGGAAAGACCGGTTGAAATTGCGGCCAGCGTCTTCATCGAGCAAGGCGCAACGATCATTCCCGCGACAGAAAACGAGCCGCTGGCGATGGTCGCACCGATATCGCCATTGTCGTAGCTTCTGTAGGCCTTTGGCAGCATCCCATCATGGGCGTCGGCCCCAGCCTCGTGCAAAAGGGTCCGCTTGCCGCTTTGCGTGACGACGAGATGGACCCGCACGCCGAGCCCGCACAAGAGATCGAGGACAGCAAGGCCAATAGCCGCGCCTGAGGCTCCAGTAACCGCCAGTACGACGTCGCGCTGCTCATGAAACGATGTCACGTTTGATCCTTTCCCATGTTGTTGCTGCGTGCGCCGCGATGTCTGACGGCATGCGCAGTTCGCGACCCCATTCGCGGTCGCTCTCCGGCCCGATCTTGCGGGTGGCGTCGAGGCCCATCTTCGTTCCGAGACCCGCTCGAGGTGACGCGAAATCGAGATAATCGATCGGCGTGTTTTCGAGGACCGTCAGGTCACGCGACGCGTCGAACCGCGTGGACACGGCCCACATGACATCCTCCCAGCTCCTCACGCCGATGTCGGCATCGACCACGATGATCAGCTTGGTGTAGTTGAACTGCGGCAGCATCGACCAGAGCCCCATCATCACCCTGCGCGCCTGTCCCGGATACCGCTTGTCGATGGAGACGACCGCCGTGCGGTAGGAGCAGGCCTCCGGCGGCAGCCAGAGATCGCAGATTTCGGGAAATTGTCGCCGCAGGATCGGGACGAACAGCTCTGTCATCGCCTCCCCGAGCCTGGAAGGCTCGTCCGGCGGGCGGCCGGTATAGGTCGACAGGTAAACCGGCGAGCGGCGGGTGGTGATGGCGCTCAACCGGACGATCGGAAAGGGTTCGACGCTGTTGTAATAACCGGTGTGGTCGCCATAGGGACCTTCAGGCGCAGTCTCATCGATCGACACGTGCCCCTCCAGAATGATCTCGGCGCAGGCCGGCACGTCGAGCGGCACGGTCAGAGCGCTGACGACCTGCGTGCGCGCGCAACGCAGAAGACCGGCGAAATTCAGTTCGCTCACTCCTTCGGGCAGGGGCATGACAGCGGCAAGCAGCGTCGCAGGGTCGGCGCCGATTGCGATCGCCACTGGCATGTCCTGACCGCGTCGCTGCCATTGCCGAAAGTGCTTTGCGCCGCCGCGATGGGCAAGCCAACGCATAATCAGGGAGGAGCGGTCGCGAACCTGCATCCGGTAGATGCCGACGTTGACGTCGCCAGGATCGTCGGGATCGCGGGTTATCACCAACGGCCAGGTCACCAGGGGGGCCGGCTCGCCCGGCCAGCACCATTGGACCGGAAGCATGCCGGTATCGATGTCGGCTCCTCGGTAGACCACCTCCTGCGACAGGGCTGTGCGTCGATGCCTCGGCCGCATGCGAATTGCGGCCTTCAGCAGCGACAGCTTGCTCAAAGCGTCTGCAAGCGACTTCGGCGGAGATGGGTTTCGAAGATCGGCGAGATCCTCTGCCAGTCTCCCGAGGCCACCCTGCCCGACCCCGAAACCAAGCTCTATGCGCTCCCTGGTGCCGAACAGATTGACGAGCACCGGGATAGGGCTGCGCCGTCCATCGGCGTCTATCGGTGCCTTTATGAGAAGGGCCGGCCCGTTTTCCTCAAGCACATGCTGATGCAGGGCTGTCAGTTCGTGGACGAGCGACACGGGTTCGTCGATCGACAGAAGCAGCCGGCGCTGCTCGAGCTCGCGAATGAAGGATTGCAGGTCGGCATGACGTTTGATCTTGGGCGCATCATTTAGCATGGGGATGCAATCGGCGAGGAAACCGCTCCTGTCTTTGTCTCAAAACAAACAGGGCGAATGCGACAGGCCCTAGGGTGCCACTCTCACGAGAAGAGGCCTTTATGCTTGTTCCATCCCGCTTGATGACCGCGGCCGGTATTGTGCCGTTGCCGATCGCGGCCCGCGCCGCATCCCTGCTGTTCGAGCAGGTGCTCAAATCCCACCCCCGGCTCTTCGACCGGCTCGGGGATTATCGTTATTCGTGTTTTGGCTTTGCCCCCACTGACCTTGCCTTCGAGTTCGTGATCCGGCCTGCCGGAGATAGTATCCGAACCTTCCGGCGCGGGCGCGCACCGGAAACGGACGCCAAGATCAGTGGTCCGCTGCTCCTGATGCTCGGGCTTGCCGAGGGCCGCCTGGATGGTGATGCCGTCTTCTTTGCCCGCAAGCTTGCCGTGACAGGCGACATGGAAGCCGTGCTCGCGCTTCGAAATGCGCTTGATGACAGCGGAATCGATCTGGTGAAACTGGCCGGAGACATGTCGGGGCCAATTCGCCGTCCCGTGATGGCGACACTCTCATCCATCCGGCGCCGTGCGCTCAAAGCCGAAGGTGCCAGATGGAACTGATATGCCCAGCAGGAACCCCCTCGTCCTTCAGGGAGGCCGTCGATGCCGGTGCGGACGCGGTTTATTGCGGCTTTCGCGACGAAACGAACGCCAGAAACTTCCCAGGTTTGAATTTTGATCTGCAGGAGCTTCGAGAGGCCGTTTCCTATGCCGGCGCCCGAGGCGTCAAGACATTCGTGGCACTGAACACATTCATGACGGCGGGGCGGGAAGATCTCTGGTATCGCCGGGCGCAGGAAGCAACCGATGCCGGGGCCGACGCGCTGATCGTCGCCGATTTCGGCCTGATGGCCCATGTTGCCGAACGTCACCCGCATCAGCGCCTGCATATTTCCGTGCAGGCTTCAGCCTCCAATCCGGACGCGCTTGCCTATCTGGTCGAAAGTTTTGGCGCAGCGCGCGTTGTCCTTCCCCGAACGCTGACGGTCGCAGACATTGCCCGCATCGCTCGTCGCGTAGCTTGCGAGCTTGAAGTCTTCGTCTTCGGCGGCCTCTGCGTCATGGCGGAGGGGCGCTGCTCGCTTTCCTCCTACGCCACCGGAAAATCACCCAACATGAACGGCGTCTGCTCGCCGGCAAGCCACGTCCGCTACCGGCAGGAGGGTACCGACATGGTATCGGAACTGGGCGGGTTTACGATCAACAGGTTCTCCGAGAAGGAACCGGCCGGCTATCCAACCCTCTGCAAGGGGCGCTTCGAAATCGGCAAGAGCAAGACCTACGCCTTCGAGGACCCGGTTTCTCTCGATGTCATGGACCAGCTGGACGAGCTCCAGGCAGCCGGTGTCACAGCGCTGAAGGTAGAGGGGCGCCAACGCGGCAAGGCTTATATCTCGCAGGTCGTTTCGACGCTCCGCGCCACGATGGAAGCGGCCTCCGCCGATCGCCCCGCACTCATGGCCCGTCTCAAGGCCCTCAGCGAGGGACTGGAGACAACGCATGGCGCCTATGAGAAGCGGTGGAGGTAAGAGATGAAGCTGACACTTGGCCCGCTCCAATATCTCTGGCCGAGCGACCGATGGCGCGACTTCTATTTCGCGATCGCCGACGAAGCGCCTGTGGATGTCGTCGTCATCGGCGAGACGATCTGCTCGAAGCGTCTGCATTTCATGGAGGCCGAACTTGCTGTCGTCATCGAGCGGTTGGAGGCCGCAGGAAAAGAGGTCAGGCTTTCGACACTGGCGCTTGTTACGCTCGATCGCGAGGCGAATTATCAAAGGGCACTCGCTCAGGAGGATGTCAGGCTCGTCGAGGCCAATGATCTCTCCGCCCTCTATCTTCTGAAGGGCCGGCCGCACGCCGTTGGACCGTTCATCAATGTCTATAATGCAGCGACCGCACGCGTTCTGGCATCCAATGGTGCGACGGCGATCTGCCTGCCGCCGGAACTTCCAGCCTCGTCCGTCGCCGCCATTGCCAGAACCTGTCCCGATCTGGATCTAGAAGTCTTCGCCTTCGGCCGCATGCCGCTCGCCATCTCCGCGCGCTGCGCTCACGCCCGCTCGAAAGGGCGAACCAAGGACAATTGCCAGTTCGTCTGCCAGGAGGATCCTGATGGCATCACGGTCAACACCATTTCAGGCCAGCCCTTCCTTGCCCTGAATGGCGTGCAGACGCTTTCGCATACCTGTCAGGCCCTGCTCGAGCGATCCGACGAATGGACGGCACAGGGTGTCAGTTCGCTTCGGCTGTCACCGCAGACCTGCGACATGGTCGAAGTATCCTCGACTTTTCGCGGGATGCTGAATGGAGCAATCGAGCCCGGGCAGGCGCTGACCAGGCTGCGCGATCTCTATCCGGACATTCCGCTATCGAACGGGTTTCACCACGGCAAGAGCGGCGCGGAATGGGTCGCGCGCCTGAGAAACGCAAAGGATTTGGCACAATGAAGATGAGACTGTCGGAAAGCGACGCTCCCGGCGACAGACGGATCTTCTCTGCTCTGCGTCAGATAAAGGCTTTTGCGAAGAACCCGGATTCCGACTGCAACTGCACCCTCATCATCGGTGAATTGCTCGCGCATCTGGTTCCAAGACAAAGAGCCGCCGTCGTGCAGGAGCTGTTCATGTCGGCGCTGCGCCAAAAAACGAAGGTCGGCACGCTCCTGGAACTTCTGAAGGAACTCGAGCAGTTTGGACCTGCCTCCGAAATCGGCGAGATCGAGGAAGCGGCTCTGATTTTCGACGATGTGGCAAAGCAGGCAAGAATGGGCTCTCAGCTTCTCAGAGCCTTCGTCGCCAATCGGCGAGACATTCTTGGTGCCCAGCAAACCCTTCTCGCGAAAGAGGCCGGGGAAATTCCATCATGAAGGCAGAAAACCGCCGGGATCGGCACGTCGACGTGCTCGAGGTCATAAGCTGTGGCGGCTCGCCCGGCGGGGAATCGCGCGCAGCTCTCGAAATGTTTCTCCTGCAGACACGGCCGACCCTCGCGCCGGAGCCGACTGCCGGCGACCAACTGAACGGTCTGCGTATTGGCGTCAATGAGGCGGGCGGGAGGCCACATCCGTGAAAGCCGGCCAGTGGTCGATCGGTATTGTCACCGACATCATCGCATTTGCGCCAGATCAATCACGGTCGAGGCTAATGGTTTATGCTCGTCATATTGCAAGGAGTGATCGGAATGGGAAGTTTTAGCACCTGGCATTGGCTAATCGTCCTTGCCATCGTCCTCATCCTGTTTGGACGCGGCAGGATCCCAGAACTCATGGGCGACGTGGCACATGGCATCCGGGCCTTCAGGAAGGGATTCGACGACGAGCAGGTCAGCGGAAAGGACAGGCACGGCGATGCAGATCGGCCTTGATCCTGACCGACACAACTGTGCTGGATGCCGGGAGAGCGCATGATGGACTACGCGATCATCTCGGCTCGGTTCGACGACGCAGAAAAATGCGGTCGAATCGATCTTCAAATCGCGGACCAGATCAGGCAGTTGATCGTCACCAGGCGATCGCTGCTGAGTGTTGCATCGCCACCGCGCGCGAGCGAGGCGCGGCTTTTCCAATTCCAGCATAACTTTTGCGAAATTGCGCTCGCCTACGGCAAATGCGACCGGAGGCGGGCGGAAACGCTGGTCGTCACAGCAACCGACGTAAGGCGCTGGCGCCGCGGTCATTCACAGTCAGAACCGCTGTGGACGTGGCATGATGTCGGCACCATCACCCCCGTTCCCCGCCCGACCGAACCTACACCCCGGCTATGCGCTTCGGCAGAAAAGCGCGAACGCTTCGTGGGCGCATAGTTTCCCGAGACGGCCTCGTCCTGATCGCGCGATATCGCGAAGCTCGGTCTCGAGCAGTTCTCATTCGTTCGCGCGGTTGCGATTAAGACATGGCGCCTTTGAAAGATCGTCAGAGATGCAGAACGTGTCTTCGGGTGCTTGATAGATCTCTCTTAGGAGCACGGCTGGAGAAGCTGCTCGGCAAAACGGGGAGCGCATTTGTCTGCATGACCGGCGAAATGCTATCGCCCTCTGGGAGCTCGTCCTCGATCAACCTCGATCCGCCTGGAGCGGTCCTCGAACTGATACAGATCAAAACCATCCGTCAGAATCTATGAGAAGGTGGCAGACAATCGAGGACCGGATCTGATGAACCTGCCGACGTTCGCACTCGCCGCCTTATCGCTGTTGATCCTCCCTGGCCCTACCAATGCGGTTCTCGCCTTGGCGTCGACAGCCCTGACGCTCCGGCGGTTCCTATCGCTAATCTCTGCAGTCTTGCTCGCTTATCTCGCAATCATCGTTCCGGTGTCAGGGATCGCCGCTCCGCTTCTTCATGGCCATCCGACCATTGCCAGCATCGTCAAGCTGATTTCGGCGATCTGGGTTCTTTATCTTGCGCTCAAGCTATGGGCTCCGGCACGATCGGGCGGCCGTAACAGGCTCAGCCTCGGTCCACTCTTCATCACCACTCTGCTCAATCCGAAGGCCGTCATTATCGGCCTCTCCCTAGTGCCCGCTGTCCAAGCCGGCGTACCTGCCGCGATGGCGACATTCGCCTGCTGCGTGGCGGTGACCTCAGCGATCTGGCTGGGCCTTGGCAGTCTCATTGTTGGACACCATGCGCGGATGCCAACACTTGCGCAGCAGTGTGGTTGCGCAGCATTGGTTGCCTTCGCCGTGATCCTTGCCGTCGGCGCCTTATTGGACCTGAGAGCGATCTGAGTTTTTCAGGGCGGCATCTGGAACACCGCAGTCGGTTGCGAGGTTCGACATCTTGGTCGGCGACTAGACGGCCTGCCCTGTCCTGTCCAGCGGCGAAGACCAACAGGACTTCCCGCGCAAATGGCAGAAGGACAAGCTGACGGCAATCGGCCCATCCTATCCGACCTGCCAGTGGCGGACAGCAATCCTCGGCGCTCTTGATGCGCTCGACGGCAAACCAGGTACCTGGTCCGGAATGGATCCTGCCTCAGCCGGCGATCACGCAGGATACGCTGGCAAGCTATATCGACGAGCGCATGCCGCCGTTAGACTCCAGCCTTTGCGGCTGCCAGGATCTGCCCGGCTATCCGGAGGTTTGGGTTGGCAAGAAATAGGTTTTGAAGGAAAGCAGCCCCGGCGGGAACGCCGGGGTATCCCGCATTGGCCGGCGTCGCCGGCGGTAATGAGGAGTTTTCCATGCGGCAACCGACAATTGCGCCAGTCAGAGGTTCCGGGGTTGTGACTGAAAGAATCGGCTCCAGGTCGTCCACCTCTGCGGCCAAAAGCGGAACCCGGCACAAAACGGCCCGGAGCTGAAGCTGCGCGCCTGCCCGCCTCCAACAATCAATCGCTGTCCACCAGACCATCCACGGCCTGTCATTTCGCCGGTTGAGACCTCGCACTCAGCTTGTTGCCGTCAGGATCGCGAAGATATGCCACGAATGCCCCGTTCGGACGCTCCGAAGGTGGGCTCTCTATTGCCGTGCCTCCATGCGCGGTACCGGCAGCATGCCACGCTAGAACGTGGTCGCGGCTCGCGGCGACGATACCGATCGTTCCACCATTGGCCGCGGTCGCAGGCTTCCCATCGATCGGTTTCGTGATCATCAGCCGGCCGCCTTCGTGTGCATAGATCAGCCGCCCTCTCGCATCCATCTCGCCGGGCTTGCCGCCTAACGCCGCGAACGTCGCGTCGTAGAAGCTTCTGGCCCGCTCCAAGTCGTTGCTGCCGATCATGACGTGCGTGAACATGCTTCATCTCCTGTGGGATGCTTGTGTAATCTGATTCCTGCCTGTTATCGGTCGAAGTTTCTTAAATATTTTGCTGGCGACGCGCCGAGCGCTTTCTTGACCGTGGTGATAAACGCAGAGATGGATTCGTACCCGAGGTCGGCGGATACCTGCTGAACCGTCGAAGGCGCCTTCTTCTGCGGCAAATTCAGCTTCGACCTTGTAGGGTGGCAGGCTCTCCTGATTGCGGACTTGATAAGCGTTAACCTTTCATTAACCATAGCTCCCTAGCTTCCGGAAAGAGAAGCAACAGTGTCCGGCAATTTTCGAGGAGGACGCCATGTCGCTCGTGACAGTGCCAGGGAAAATTCGCCTTTATGGCGGTCATGCAATTCTAATCATGACGGAAGGAAACCTACATCAGGCCGTCTGCATCACCGACGATGCCATGCCTGCCGGTGAAGGCGACATCATGCAAGGCCTCCTCCAGTGCCTTCAAATTTATGAGGGCATCGCCGATCGCAAGTTCTCGGACGGTGAACTGGCCTATGATGGACGGGTGTGGATTACTTCATCCGACATCACCCCGCATTAAGCAATCGTAACACCCGTGGCTATCCCGAACGATTCGTCAGAGCCGCAGCGTCCACATGGTTGGCAGCTTTAGGCCGATAGCGGCGATGGTCGACAACCTGTCACGTGGGCGCTCTCATGAATTAGGTAACCAGTGGATCGTCCAGATGAGTGAGCGGAAGCCGGAGCTTCGCCGCCAGCTCTCCGGCCAGTCAGGTCTTGCCGCTTCCGCCATTGCTGCGACGAAAATCGTTCCATCACCCTTTCTCCACCGAAAGTCAGGTCAACGACCCCCGGTCGTTTTGTTCGACGATTTCCTCACGACAATGCCGAGTTTCCGTGCAAGCTTGCTTCGAAAAGCATCGATGGCGGATCCACTTCACCCAGGATCCGGATAACCCGCTCGCAATAGCTCGGCCCTGCGAGCGTCAGCTCTATCCGCCTTGGGCCGGCGTCATTATCGGCGGCGCGCGTTGGACCCGGTACCGGCCTATCGCGCGAAATCTCTGTCTTCGGCTTGATAGTGAGCGAGCTGCCGGCAAGCACGGCATCAAAACCCGTCGCTTCGGCTGCCGCGCCGGTGAACTTTGCAGTCAGCGCATCATCACTCCCCGGAAATTTTACAGACACTGTACCGCCATCGTTTTTCGCAACTGAGATGTCACTTTCGCAGCGCAGCACCGTCAATGAACTGGTATTCCGTTGATTCACGGAAGCTGTCTCCCGCTCCGCCATGGTATCCAGCAAGGCCGACACCCCCACAATTGCGCTCGATAGGCGGGAGCAACCTCGTCCTTTTCGATCTTCGACATGGTGATGATCGGGACGACCAGGCTGAAATCATACATCGCTTCGCTGGCAAAGACGCTTGTCGCCGTTTCGACAGCGACCGAAAATCCTTCACCTTCCAACATGTCCTTGACGATTGCAGCGCATTGCTCCGGCTCATGCCCGATCCAGCCGTCCCAAACGATAAGTGCTTCGCGCACCGTAGAACTCCTCAGTGAGCGGCCCGGCCGATGCCTTGCATTGCTTCCGCGGTCGCGTCCCCAGCCCCATCTTCCAGCCACCGCACTTCTTCGGGGGACAGTTGGATGGCAGAGGCTGCAAGACTGTGGCGAAGCTCTGCGAGGCTTGCCGGCCCGATCAGAGGAATGACCGGCCAGGGTTGATTGAGGACATAGGCGAGCGCGATCTGGATCGGATCCTTGCCAAGGCGCCTGCCGAGCTCTTCTGCGCGGCCCTTACGCTGAAAATTCAGGTCGGAATACCAGGCGCGAGCGAGGTCCCGATCGTCGAATTTCCGTGGCCCGGACCTGTCCGTAAAGAAGCCGCGTGCCTGGCTCGACCAGGCAAAGTTTGTGACCTGTCGCTCCCTCAACCAGCTCTTCCAGCCGGCGTCGGAAGAAGCGATGCAACCCGCCCAGACCGGATCGACCATCTCGGCCAGCGAGAAGTTGTTGGACAGCACGCTTGGTCTGGTCTTGCCTGTTCGTTCGGCATAGGCGATCGCCTCGTCCATGCGTTCCCGCGTCCAGTTCGATCCGCCGATCGGTCCGCGAATGCGCCCGGCCCTCACTTCCGCATCCATGGCATCGACGAACTCGCCGACAGGCACGTCGGGATTGTCGCGATGCATGAAATAGACGTCGACATGGTCAGTCTGCATCCGCTCCAGGCTCGTCGCCAACTGCTTGGCGATCACGTCGGGATAGCAGAGCGGCGAATGCGCCCCCTTTTCGATGATCACTACCTCATCCCTCACGCCTCTGCTGCGAACCCATTCGCCAATCAGCCGGTCCTGCGTGCCGCCGCCATACTGGAAGGCAGAGTCGATGAGATTGCCGCCGGCTTCGAAGAATGCATCGAGAGCGATCGAGGCTGCCGGGAAGGTCGAAAACAGCATCATGCCGAGAGCCAGCATCGATGTCTCCTTTTCCACCCCCTGAATATGTCCCCTTGGAACGATCACATCCTTGCGGCGGAGCTGTTCCCCGGTCAGTGTCCTCGTTCTGACGGCCGGCGTTTCCAGCGCATATTCAAGCCCGATGGCGGCGCGCCACTTGTCCATGACCTTGAGATTGCCGAGCGTGTCGGCAGCCGACATGCCTGGATAGGCGAATTCCCGGCGCCCTGCGCGGATCGCCTCGGCCGCCACATCCACCTCGAAACTGTAGACGTGCCGCGGCTCGTCGACGTCGATGTCGTGCCGTTTTCCAGCTGCATCGAAGAGCCTGATGACCGCAGTGCCGCCCTCCTTGCCAGCGGCAAACCAGAAATGATCGATCTCGATCGATCCGGCAGTCCCGAAGATCCGCAGCACGTTGTCCTGGACAAGCGAGACCGAGCAGGCGACTTCAGCAATGATGCCGTTCGGGAAACGCAGGATGGCCGCACTCCATTCGTCGATGCCGGTTGAGCCGAGATGCCCGACGCCGAAGACCTGGTCCGGCTCGAGGATGCCGCCCGCCTCGTTAATGCCGGCGATCAGCCTTGCCATCGAGACGGGATAGCCGCCGACATCGAGAATGCCGCCACCGGCAAGATCATTGGCAAACAGCCGGTGCTCCTGTTCGAACGGCCTGGCAAAACCGAAGCTCGACTTGATCATCCGGACATCGCCGATCGCCTTGGCCTTGAGAAGCTCGATCAGCTTCAGCGTCAGCGGGTGCAGCCTGTACATATAGGCTTCGCCGAGGAAGGTACCGGCCTCGCGCGCGGCCGTCTGCATGGCTTCCGCCTCTGCTGCCGACAGGCCGATCGGCTTCTCGCAGAGCACATGTTTTCCGGCCCTTGCTGCCTTGATTGCCCATTCCGCATGCGTCGGATGCGGCGTCGCAATATAGACCGCATCGATTTCCCCGTCTGCTAGGAGCGCCTCGTAGCCCTCGAGTATCCGTGCACCGGGGAAGCGCTCGGCAAGGCCTGCTCGGCCCGGGTCGCGAGTGGCAATTGCATCCACCCGGCCTGTCCTCGATTGCGCGACACCTGCAAAGAAGTCGCCAGCGATCCTGCCGGGGCCAAGGATGCCCCAGCGAATTCTATCCATATCGGTCATCTCGTATTCCTAACCCTCAGGTCGGTTGGCGTTGGCAGCGCGGTATGTCTAGGAAAGCTGGACCACGGCGCAGCCGTAGCCCTCGAGTGAGAGGTGACCGTCGACCGGTTTGCCCGCATCGAGCAGATCGACCCCGGCCGCAACATGTGACAGGACGGTCGGCTTGTCCGTGTAATTCTGGATGAAGAGGAGCCGGCGATCTGCGTTCATCCGCATCGTGACTTCGACGCCCTCCGGCAGGTCGGCGATTAGCGGTTCGATACCGGCCTCGCCAAACAGGCGCTCCGATAGTGCCTCGGTCAGGTCCGGCGTGAGATAGGTGCCGAGATAGACGACCCGGCCTTTGCCGACGGTGTTTGAGGTTGCCATCGCCATTCCGTCGGCGTAGCGGTTGGACCAGACCGCGATCGTCTCGACGCCGGCGTCGACGGTCAGGTTTTCGTAGAAATACCCGGCCGTCAGTTCACGATTGCCGATTTTGAAGCGACGTTCGCGGCGATGGGATTCCGCGGGTCTGTTCGGAGGCACGACCAGACCGCCGGAGCGCTCCATGACGTCGAAGAGGCCCTTCGCTCCGGGTGCGGCAAGCCGTCCGAAATCCTCCACCTGCACACCCGTCAGTTTCGAAAGCGAAGTTCCAGGTGCGGTCTGCCTGATGACGTGATTGTTCTCGTCGCGGGTTCCCGTGCGGGCGCCGACCACGACGGTACCGCCCTTCTCCGCGAAGGCCTTCAGCCGCTCGGTCCATTCGTCCTTCCACATCACCCAGTGCGGCACATAGAGAAGCTTCAGCTTCGAAAGATCGTCTTCCGGATGGATGAAGCCGCAGGCAATGCCGCGATCATAGCAATACTGGTGAAGCAGGACCGCATCGTCCTGCGGGCTCGGCAAACCGATCGGATAGGTCTTGTGGGCCTCCTGGTTGTCGAAATCCGACCCGGCGATGCCAACGTCCATGCGCACATAGGTGCCGAGGATCTTGTCCTGCAGCGCCGTCATCTCGGTGGCGAACTGTTTCGCCTCCTCGTAGCGGTGGCGCGGGACGTCGTCGTGATCGATGATACCCATCCAGTAGATCTCAGCGCCGAAATGGGCGGGACGCCAGCGGAAGAACATCAAGCCGTCCGCACCGCGGGCAACCGAAGACATCGCCATGCGCCGCATCTCTCCAGGTTCCGGCGTCAGCGTGCAGAAGCCCGGCTGGCTGCCGAAGTTCGACTGCTGTTCGGGCACGATGTAATTGCCCGAAAATCCGCGGCAGATGTCGAGATGAAGCGCCTGGACCTTGGCGTGATTGCCGATGCGCTGGAACTCGTCATAGAGTAGCGGATAGATGTCGTAGCCGACGAAATCCAGATCAGTGGTGAACTGTCCGCGAAAATCGATGTCGCGCAGGCCTCCAAGGTTGTGGAAGACGAACCAGGACGATTTGACGGCGCGTAGGATCTCGACCTGGTCGTGCTGGAAGCGGGCCGTCGAAAAGGCGAGGAAACGATGGTAGTCCTGGAGATGGCCGGGGCTTGGAAAGGTCGGCCCGAATTCGATCGGCAGCACAACCTGGTCGAAACCCTGATAGGCAGTTGCCCAGAAATCTCCGCCCCAGGCGTGATTGAGCTTGTCGATCGTGCCGTATTTGTCGGAAAGATATGCTTGGAATTCGCTGAGCGTCGCCTTTGAGAAACTCTCCGGCATGCTCGTGTTAAGCTCGTTGTCGGTCTGCCAACCGACGACATGGGGATTGTCGCGATAGTGTTCGGACATTGCCCTCGTGATGCGGCGGCTATGCTCGCGAAACACCGGGCTTGCCGTATCGCAATGCTGGCGCGACCCGTGGCTCATTGACCGCCCCTTCCCGTCCACGCGCAGGATCTCGGGATGGGCGGCCGTCAGCCAGCGTGGCGGGGTCGCCGTCGGCGTGCACATGATCGTATCGATGCCGTGGCGCGCAAGACCGGCTATCGCCCGATCGAACAGGTCGAAATCGAAGCGCCCGAGTTCGGGTTCGAGAATATGCCAGGCGAATTCGGCCATTCGCACGACATTGAAGCCGGCCTTGGCCATGCGCTCGGCGTCGCGCTCCCAGTAGCTCTCGTCGACATGCTCGGGATAGTGAGGGGCGCCAACGAGGAATCGATCGGTCTTGACCGGGTTCCAGGCGGAAATTGTCGCAGATTTCTGTTCAGACACGGCGAGGATCCTGATTGCTATTTGTCGATGATTGCCTTGCGGGCGCTGATCGTGCGTCCGCCATCCGGCGCGAAGAGATAGAGTTCGGTCGGATCGAGCTTGAGCGTCACCGGCTGATCGGCCTTGAAGGGCGCGACATAGCTCAACTGAACCGTGATATTTCCCGTCCCGCTTTCCGAAGCGACGGTCCTGAGTTCGCCGGCATCCACGTAGAGGATCGTCTCCCGACCCAGATGCTCGACGAGACGCACCACGCCGTTCAAGGCCCCCGGCTGCCCGTCGGAGACTACGGAGATGGTTTCGGGACGTACACCGAGCGTCAGTTCCGTACCTTTCGCGAGCGTCGAGGGTTCCGACAGTTCGACTGTCAATGGTGCAAGGCCCGGCGCGGAAACGCGGATCTCGTGGCCCGACACGCCGTCGACCGTGACGGAAAGAAAGTTCATGCGCGGCGCCCCGAGGAAGCCCGCGACGAACAGATTGTCGGGATTGCGATAGAGCTCGAGAGGCGAGCCCACTTGCTCGATGATGCCCTGGTTCAGGACGACGATCCGGCTTGCCATCGTCATGGCCTCGACCTGGTCGTGGGTGACATAGACCATCGTTGCACCGAGCTCGGCATGCAGGCTCGAAAGCTCTACACGCATCTGCGTGCGCAGCGCCGCATCGAGATTCGACAGCGGCTCGTCGAACAGGAACACCTCGGGCGAACGGGTGATCGCCCGTCCGATTGCAACTCGCTGGCGCTGGCCGCCGGAGAGCTGCTTGGGGCGTTTGTCGAGCTGGTCGGTGATGCGCAGGATCCTGGCGGCGCGGGCCACCGCCGCATCGATCTCCGCTTTCGGCCGCTTGGCCATACGGAGGCCGAAACCCATATTCTCGGCGACCGTCATATGCGGATAGAGCGCATAAGACTGGAAGACCATGGCAATGCCGCGGTCGCCAGGTTCCTCGCGGCTGACGTCGCGTCCGTTGATGCGGATCTCGCCGGAGGTGATGCCTTCGAGACCGGCGATCGTCTTCAAGAGGGTCGACTTGCCGCAGCCCGACGGGCCGACCATGACGATGAACTCGCCTTCCTCCACCGAAAGATCGATGCCGCGCAAGGCGTGATAGGCGCCGTAATTCTTGTTTATCTGTCGCAGTTCGAGGCTGGTCATGCTTCCTGGCTCTCTGCTTTTCGAGATCTAAGGTGCGGGTTCGTGGAGGCAGTCATCCCTTGACCGCTCCCATCGTCAGGCCCGCGATGAAGTGGCGCTGCATCAGGAAGAACATCACGACCGGTGGCACGGCGACGACGATCGTTCCTGCCGAGATGAGGTTCCAGGCCGAGACCCATTCGCCGCGAAGATTGGCAAGGCCAGCCGTCACCGGCTTGACGGAATCGCTGACCGTCAGCACGACGGCCCAGAAATAATCGTTCCAGATGAAGGTGAAGAGCAGGATCGCGAGTGCTGCAAGTGCTGGGCGCACCAGCGGCACGGCGACATGGATGAGGGTCTGGAAGGGACTTGCGCCTTCAGCCCTTGCAGCCTGGAAGAGTTCATCGGGCAATGCGGCGATGAAATTGCGCATGAAGAGGGTGGCAAAACCCGTCTGGAAGGCGACGTGAAAGATGATCAGTGCCGTCGTCGTGTCGATCAGATCGAGCCTGACCATCAGATCGCGCACCGGGATCATCATGATCTGATGCGGCAGGAAGTTGCCACCGACGAAGAGCGCGAAGATCAGCATGTTGCCGGGAAATCGATATCGGGAAAGCACGAAGCCAGAGAGCGTGCTCAGGACGAGGACGCCGATAACCGAGGGGATCGTGATCGTCAGGCTGTTGATGAAATACTGTGCCATCGGCGTCTGGGTGAAGACGGCTTTATAGTTGTCGATCAGGCCGAACTCCGTCGGCCAGCCCCACAGGTTGCCGCCCATGACATCGCTCGTCGAGCGGAACGACGTCAGGATGATCGCAAAGAGCGGGCAGAGCCAGAGCAGAAGAACGACGAGGACGGCGAGGAAGTAGGAGCGGCGCTGCCAGACGGCCGTCTCCGGAATTGGACGAGGATACATCAGCCGCCCCTTTCTTCCGTGCGGACGATCCGCGACAGATACCAGATGATGAAGGCCGCCATGATCACGAAGAGGACCGATGCGATCGCCGCGCCATAGCCGAACCGGTAGGAAAAGATCGATTGCTCGAACATCTGATAGGCAAGCACCGATGAGGAGCCGAACGGTCCGCCGCGCGTCATCACCGACACCATGTCGAAGGAGCGAAGTGCGCCGACGACAGTGACCGCAATGGCGATGAAGGTCACCTGGGTCAGTTGCGGCAGGACGATATGCCAAAGCATGTTCCATCCCCTGGCGCCATCGACGCGCCCCGCACCGATCAGCTCTTCGCTCAGATTGTTGAGGCCGGCGAGATAGAGCACCATGCAGAAGGTGACCTGCGGCCAGAGCGCTGCGATGACGATCGCGAAGGTGACGAAATGTTCATCGGAAAGCACGGCGGGTGCGGTCGCTCCAAACGCCTTGAAGATCAGGGCAAGCAGCCCGAATTCCGGCGTATAGACCCACGTAAAGACGACGCCGACCGTCACCGAGGCGAGCACCAACGGGATGAAGAACAGCGACTTCAGGAAGCGCATGCCGCGGATCTTCTGATTGACGAGCAGCGCGATGGCCAGCCCGAGCGGTGGTGCCGCCATGAACATGATGAGCCAGATCAGATTGTTCTTCAGCGACGTGTAGAATTGCGGGTCATTGTAGAGCTCGA
>Ga0102592_1000437_pt1 | contig 72231 bp, 63 predicted proteins | sample AraplaCol_mMF_r2_FD_76861 | JGI IMG/M metagenome (GOLD analysis project Ga0102592, IMG submission 76861) | Arabidopsis root microbial communities from North Carolina, USA - plate scrape MF_Col_mMF_r2 (SPADES assembly) (version 2) | ecosystem: Host-associated > Plants > Roots > Endosphere...
GACCTCTTGCATGCCATGCAAGCGCTCTCCCAGCTGAGCTATAGCCCCATAGTTACTGCCATTTACTACTGCTTGCCGCCAGATTTACTGCTTTCCGGCGAAGCGGCGATTATAAATCAATCACCATTTTTTGCAAGCCCCTTTTTCCGATTTTTCAACCGGGCTGCTTGACTTGCGTCGTGCAGCAGGGAGAACGAGATTATGCTGAAGTCTCGGCCTGAGCGCAAGCCCCTGCCGAGACATTTCTGCACATTTTTATGCAGCGGCCAGGCGGCGCAATACCGTGTCACGACCGAACAGCTCCAGCACCGCATCGATGCTCGGCGTCTGCAGTTGCCCCGCCACCAGCAGGCGCACCGGCATGGCCAGCTTGGGCATCTTCAGCCCGAACTCGGCCAGCACGGCCTTGAACGTGGCGTTGATGGCCTCGCGCTTCCACTCGGGCAACGCGGCCAGCTGGGTCGCCAGGGCCTGCACGGCAGGGCGGATCTCGTCGGTCAGGTGCTCGGTCTTCAGCGCCGCGTCGGCCTGCGGCTCGCCGCGATAGAACAGCATCGCGGTCTGCGCCACTTCCTTGAGCGTGTTGGCGCGGTCCTTGACCAGCGCGACCACACCCACCAGGTCCACGCCTTCCACCGTGCCGCCCAACGCCTCGATAAACGGGCGCGTCAGGTCGGCCAGGCGCGCGTTGTCGCCGGTCTTGATGTAGTGGTTGTTCAGCCAGGCCAGCTTTTCCGGGTTGTACTGTGCCGGCGACTTGCCCAGGTGGTCCAGATCGAACCACTCGACGAACTGCTCACGCGTGAAGATCTCGGCATCGCCATGCGACCAGCCCAGGCGGGCCAGGTAGTTCAGCACGGCCTCGGGCAGGTAGCCTTCGTCGCGGTAGCCGGTCACGGGCATCGCGCCATGGCGCTTGCTCATCTTCTCGCCCTGCTCGTTCAGCACGGTCGGCAGGTGAGCGTAGACGGGCACTTCGCCACCCAGCGCGCGGATGATGTTGATCTGGCGCGGCGTGTTGTTGACGTGGTCGTCGCCACGGATCACGTGCGTGATCTTCATGTCGAGGTCATCGATCACCACGCAGAAGTTGTACGTCGGGGTGCCGTCCGGACGGGCAATCACCAGGTCGTCGAGTTCCTCGTTCGAAATCTCGATGCGACCCTTCACGGCGTCGTCCCATACCACGCTACCACCTAGCGGATTCTTGAAACGCACCACGGGCTGCACGCCAGCCGGCGGCTCGGGCAGTACCTTGCCCGGCTCCGGACGCCAGAAGCCGTTGTAGCGCGGCTTTTCACCGGCCGCGCGCTGGGCCTCGCGCAGGGCGTCGAGCTCCTCGGTGCTCATGTAGCAGTGGTAGGCCATGCCGTTGTCCAGCATCTCGCGCACGACCTCGCGATACCGGTCCATGCGCTGCATCTGGTAGAACGGGCCCTCGTCGATGTCGAGGTCAAGCCAGGCCATGCTTTCCAGGATCACGTCGACCGCTTCCTCGGAAGAGCGCTCGACGTCGGTATCCTCGATACGCAGGATGAAGTCGCCCTTCATGCGGCGGGCAAACGCCCACGGATAAAGCGCGGAGCGGATGTTGCCAAGGTGGATGAAGCCGGTCGGGCTCGGCGCGAAGCGGGTGCGGACGCGTTGTGTCATGGTCGGGGAGAAACAAAAAAGCCCACGCACGGGTGCGCGCAGGCCGGATTTCGCTGAACTTTCGTTGGACGCTGCATTATACGCCCTGCCCGATTCCAGTCTGGCCACGGAATCATTTATGCTTGCCACCGGTCTGAATCCAGGCCGCGCGCATCCGTTGCCGCGATGCGTGGCCTGCCGATGCCCGGCACATCACATCCGCATTAGATTTCCACCCTCGATGCAACGACGACATTTCCTTGGCGCCTCGGCAGCCATGCTGCTGGCAGCCTGCTCGTTCGGCCCGAAGCCGACCACCCCGGCCCCCACGCCGACAACGGCCGCCGTACCGCCAGTCGCCACGCCGCCCCGGCCGATCCGGATTGGCCTGGCGCTCGGTGGCGGCGCCGCGCGCGGCTTTGCGCATATCGGCGTCATCAAGGCCCTGGAGGCCCAGGGCATTCATGCCGACATCGTCACCGGCACCAGCGCTGGGTCGGTGGTGGCTGCGCTCTACGCCACCGGCATGGACGGCTTCCAGCTCAACAAGCTGGCGCTGACCATGGACGAAGCCGCCATCGCCGACTGGGCCCTGCCCTTCGGCACCAAGTTTGGCGGCTGGCTAAAGGGCGAGGCGCTGCAGAACTATGTGAACCGGCTGGTCAAGAACCGCCCGATCGAGGCCATGAAGCTGCCGCTGGGCATCGTCGCCACCGACCTCAAGACCGGCGAGCGCATCGTATTCCGGCGCGGCAATACCGGGCAGGCCGTGCGCGCATCGAGCAGCGTGCCGGGCGTTTTCCAGCCGGTGTCGATTGCGGGCCACGATTACGTTGACGGTGGCCTGGTCGAACCGGTGCCGGTGGACGCGGCGCGCGAGATGGGCGCCGAGTTCGTGATCGCCGTGAATATCTCCGCCGATCCGTCGAGCCAGAAGAACAATGGGCAGAGCGGCGTGCTGCTGCAGACCACCGCCATCATGGGCCAGTCGATCAACCGCATGGCGCTGTCCCGCGCCGACATCGTGATCCGCCCCGACCTGCCCGACATGGGCGGCAGCGACTTTGCGTCGCGCAACCGGGCCATCCTGGCCGGCGAGCAGGCCACCTCGGCCGTGATCGGCGCCCTGCGCGAGAAACTGGCGGCGGCGCGACTGCGCCCCGCACCGGCCGGCACGATCGCCGTCCAATAGGACACCAAAGACATCGAGGGAGACGCCGCTCCTTCGTTGTCACATGTCTTGTCATCGCGTCAGCCGGACCTGACAGGAACTGTCACCCCAATGACACAGGGTGTCACCCGTTAGTGGGGTATTTGTATTAATACAGGAAGGCAGCGGGCAACAAAAAAGGACTGCCGGAGCAGTCCTTTCTTGTTTGCGCGAACGATGCGTCAACCACCAAACATCGTACGGCCCTGGGCGTTCGGATCGAAGCGCTTGAGCGTCTCGATCATGCTACCCGTGTTTTCGACGGAGCCACGGGCGGAATCGTCGATCCGGCGGGCGCCGTTGTAGCGCGTGACCCAGTACGACGCACGCATGTCGTCAACGCGGATCTTGCTGCCGGTCGACGGCGCATGCACGAACTTGTTGTCGCCGATATAGATGCCAACGTGCGAGAACGTATGGCGCATCGTGTTGAAGAACACGAGATCGCCCGGACGCAGCTCGTTGACCGCCACTGTGGTGCCCACCTGGCTCATTTCTACGGAACGGCGCGGCAACATGAAGCCGAAGGTGTCGTTGAACACGTAGCGGACGAAGCCGCTGCAGTCCAGACCCGATTCGGGGCTGTTACCGCCGAAGCGGTAACGCACGCCAATCAGGCCCAGCGCGTTCATGACCAGGTCGCCAGCCTTGCTGGCAACGTTGCTGGTGGAGTTCATCACCGACGACAGCAAGCCGCGCTTGCCTTCCGGATGCGCGTCCGCGTCAACGCGGGCTTCGATCCGGGCGTCCGGGTCCTTGAACACCGTATCCGCCAGCACTCCATTCGACACAGTCGCACCGCAGGCAATGGCAATTCCGATAGCGGCGCGCGCCAGGGAATGAAGTACCGTCTGCATTGGTTCTCCTGATGATCGGACAAATCTGACCGGCAAATCAGACAAAGCCGGACAGCGTGAAAACATCAGGGCGGAACGTACGCAAGAAGTACGCCAGCACGACTGCACCTGCCGCGTGCAACATCGACCTTCCCCAAGGCCTGCATGCGGCGGACGAACCACCCCCGACAAAACTTATCGCGGGATAGTAAAGTACCCACCCTTGACGTGTCAAAGATGGTTACAACTTTCCCGCAAAGCGCCAGCAAATCAATGGATTAGCGCTAAAAACGTATTCTGTTTCTCGGAATCGTTATAAAGATTCCGTGTTACTTCGGCGTGACAAAGCGTGCTGCAATGCACATCATTCAGGCCGCACCCAACTGGGCTGCGGCCATCAGCTTTCTTGTATACGGATGCTGCGGCGCGCCGAGTACGGTTTCCGTCTCGCCTGCTTCCACCACTTCACCGTTTTTCATGACGATGACACGGTGCGCCATCGCACGAATCACAGCCAGATCGTGGCTGATGAACAGATAGCTGAGGTTGTACTTGTGTTGCAGCTGGGACAGCAGCGCCAATACCTGCTGCTGGATCGACACATCAAGTGCAGAAGTCGGCTCATCCAGCACCAACACCTGGGGCTTCAGGATCAGTACCCGGGCGATGGCGATGCGCTGGCGCTGCCCACCCGAGAACTCGTGCGGATAGCGGCCCAGCGCCGTGCGGTCCAGCCCCACCTCCCGCAGCGCCTCGATCACGCGTTCGCGCATGGCGTCTTTCGACAGGCCCGGCTGATGCAGGGCCAGCCCCTCGCCCACGATCTGCTCGATCGTCATGCGCGGCGACAGCGAGCCGAACGGGTCCTGGAATACCACCTGCATGCGCTTGCGCAGCGCGCTGCGTTCCTTTTGCGAGCACGCATCGAAACTGCGGCCCAGGAACTGGATCGCCCCGCCGCTCTTGCGCTGCAGCGCCAGCACCGCGTGCGCCAGCGTGGTCTTGCCGGATCCCGATTCGCCGACGATACCCACGGTCTCGCCCTCGCGCAGTTGCAGCGTGACGTCCTTGACCGCGGCAAACGCCTCCTTGCCGAACCAGCCGGCAATCCCGGCGCGCTTCTTCTGGTAGTTGACGCACAGCCCGTCGGTTTCCAGCAGCACCGGCGCCAGCGGCACCAGCGGCAATACCTCGCGCTTCGGCCGGCTGTCGATCAGCTTGCGTGTGTACGGATGATGCGGATTGGCAAAGACCTCGGCGGTTACGCCGGTTTCCACCAGCACGCCCTTTTCCATCACGCCCACGCGCTGTGCGAACGCGCGCACCATGTTCAGGTCGTGCGTGATCAGCATCACGGCCATGCCGAATTCGGCCTGCAGACTGCGCAGCAGGTCCAGGATCTGCGCGCGGATCGTGACGTCGAGCGCGGTCGTCGGCTCGTCCGCCAGCAGCAGCTTGGGGCGGCAGGCCAGCGCCATGGCGATCATTGCCCGCTGGCGCTGGCCGCCCGACAACTGGTGCGGAAAACTGTTGAAGCGGTTGGCCGCGTCGCTGATGCCGGTGCGTTCCAGCAGCGCAATGGCGCGGTCGCGTGCGGTGCGCCGATCCAGGCCCTCGTGCAGCGCCAGCGTCTCCACAATCTGGTTGCCAATCGTGTAGAGCGGGTTCAGCGCCGTCATCGGTTCCTGGAAGATCATGGCGATCTCCGATCCGCGGATGCCGCGCATCTCGCGATCGGATACCTGCAGCAGGTCCTTGCCCTCGAAGCGGATGGCGCCCTGGTAACGGGCATCTTCCACCAGCCGCAGCATGGCCAGCGCCGTCACGGTCTTGCCGGAGCCTGACTCGCCCACCAGCGCGTAGCGCTCGCCGGCCCGCAGGTCGAAACTGACATCGCGCACCGCGCGCGTGGCGTGCTCGCCGTCGCCGAAGGTCACCGACAGGCGATCCACGCACATCAGCTTGGTACCGGGCTCGGGAATGTCCACCGGGTCCGGAAATACCGGATTCACCGCCATGGCGGGATTTGCGGAGTTCATGAGGTGGCCTCCGCCGCCGTGCCGCCGGCCGGCACCTTCGGTTCCACCCGGCCGCGCAACTGGGCCAGCCCCAGCCGGGTGTCGAATGCATCACGCAGTGCATCGCCCATGAACGTCAGCAGCAACAGTGTCACCACCAGCACGGCGAACGTCGACAGCGAAATCCACCACGCATCGAGATTGGCCTTGCCCTGGGCCAGCAGTTCGCCCAGGCTCGGCGTGGTCGGCGGCACGCCCAGGCCCAGGAAATCCAGGCTGGTCAGCGCCAGGATGGCCGCGCTCATGCGGAACGGCAGGAACGTGATCACCGGCGTCAGGCTGTTCGGCAGGATATGACGCCACATGATCTGCACGTTCGACAGCCCCAGGGCCCGTGCGGCCTTGACGTAGTCCAGCGACCGGTTGCGATAGAACTCGGCACGCACGTAGTCGGACAGGCCCATCCAGCCAAACAGCGACAGCAGGATGATCAGCAGTGCCAGGCTCGGCTCGAAGATCGACGCGAAGATGATCAGCAGGTAAAGCTCGGGCATCGAGCTCCAGATCTCGATGGCGCGTTGCGAAAACAGGTCGAAACGGCCGCCGAAGAAGCCCATCAGCGCCCCCGTCAGCGTGCCGATCAGCACACCGATGACGGTCAGGGCCATGCCGAACAGCACCGACACCCGGAAGCCGTACAGCAGGCGCGCCAGCACGTCGCGGCCGCGGTCGTCAGTGCCCAGCCAGTTGTCGGCCGACGGCGGCGCCGGGTTCGGTTCCTTGGCGAAGTAGTTGATCGAATCGTAGGAATAACGATTCGGCGGATAGATGGCGAAATTGCCATTCGACGTGATCCGGTCGCGGATAAACGGGTCCAGGTAGTCGGCCCGCGTCGGGAAGTCGCCGTCGAATGCGGTTTCGGGGTACGTCTTGACGATCGGGAAGTAGTACTCGCCCTTGTAGCGCACCACCAGCGGCCGGTCGCTCGACAACAGTTCGGCCCCCATGCTGAAGACGAACATGATCACGAACAGGACCAGGCTCCAGTAGCCCAGCCGGTTGCGGCGAAAGCGCTGCCAGGCCCGCTGGCGAGGCGACAGCGAATGCGGCAGACCGTTCTTGGCAGCAGCTTTCATCGGTGCATTCCCTCGAAATGAATCCGCGGATCCACCATGACATAGCAGACGTCCGAGATCAGGCGCGTCACCAGCCCGATCAGCGTGAACAGGTACAGCGTGCCAAGCACCACCGGATAATCGCGGCGCAGCACGGCCTCATAGGACAGCAGGCCCAGGCCGTCGAGCGAGAACAGCGTCTCGATCAGCAGCGACCCCGTGAAGAACGCGCCGATGAAGGCGGCCGGAAAGCCCGTGACCAGCGGGATCAGGGCGTTGCGGAACACATGCTTCCACAGCACGCGGCGCTCAGACAAACCCTTGGCGCGCGCGGTCAGCACATATTGCTTGCGGATTTCCTCCAGGAAGGCGTTCTTGGTCAGCATCGTCACCACGGCGAAGCTGCCCACCACCGACGCCGTGATCGGCAGCACCAGGTGCCACAGGTAGTCCATGACCTTGCCCATCAGCGACAGCTGGTCCCAGTCGTCGGAAGTCAGCCCGCGCAGCGGGAACCACTGCACGAAGGTGCCGCCACCGAACAGCACCAGCAGCAGCACGCCCAGCACGAAGCCCGGGATGGCGTAGCCCACCAGCACGATCATGCTGCTGATGACGTCGAACCTGCTGCCCGCCCGGATCGCCTTGGAGATGCCGAGCGGCACCGATATCAGATAGGTCAGAAAAAATGTCCAGAGCCCCAGGCTGATCGATACGGGCATCTTCGACTTGACCAGTTCCCAGACGCTGCGGTGCTGGAAGTAGCTCTGGCCCAGGTCGAACTGGGCAAAGCGCTTGAGCATCATCAGGTAGCGCTCAAGCGGCGGCTTGTCGAAGCCGTACAGCGCCTGGATTTCCTTGATCTTGTCGGGGTCCACGCCGCGCCGGCCACGGTATTCCGCGCCGCCGCCGCTGGCCTCCCCCCCGGCGCCACGCCCCTTCATCTCGAGCATCATCTGCTCGACCGGGCCACCTGGCACGAACTGGATCACGACAAAGGTGAGCGTCACCACCCCGACCAGCGTCGGGATCATCAGCAGGATGCGCTTCAGCAGATAGGCAAGCATTGGCCGTCCGAGTGGGGATGACTGGAAGACTGGGTTACTGGGTCTTCGGCGCCAGGTCCTTGCGCCACCAGCTCGAAAGAATCCAGCCTTCCGCGGTGTAGTAGTACGGCAGGCGGGCCGGATACCCCAGTTCCTTGCGGTACGACACACGGTGGAAAGCACTGTACCAGTTCGGCACGATGTAGTAGCCGTGCATCAGCACGCGGTCCAGCGCGCGCCCGGCCGTGACCAGTTCCTCGCGGGTTTCGGCGTGCAGCACCGCGTCCACGAGCTTGTCCACGGCGGGAGATTTCAGGCCGAACAGGTTGTCCGATCCGGGCATGCCGGCGGCCTCGGCCGAGAAACGGTCGCGCAGCTCGTTGCCGGGGCTCTGCGAATCCGGGAAGCGGATCGACACCATGTCGAAGTCGAAATCCTCCAGCCGCTTCTGGTACAGGGCAAAGTCGGTGGTGCGCTGGTGCACCTGGATGCCCAGCTTTTCCAGGTTGCGCACGTAGGCCGTGATGACGCGGCTCATGGCGCCGCCGTCGTCCAGGAATTCGAACACCATCGGCTCGCCCTTGGCGTTGCGCAGCGCACCATCCTCGTAGGTCCAGCCGGCCTGGGCCAGCAGGCGCCGCGCGTCGCGCAGGTTGTCGCGCAGCGATCGGGGCGCGGCGGTGGTCGGCTGCACCACATCGGCGCCAAACACTTCGGCCGGCAACTGGGCACGCAGCGGCTCCAGCAGCTTCAGCTCCCCTGCCCCGGGCCTGCCGTCGAAGGTGGTACTGGCGGCCAGTTCGCTATTGGAGAACCAGCTATCGAGCCGCTTGTAGGCCCCATAGAACAACTGGCGATTCAGCCATTCGAAGTCCAGTGCCAGGATCAGGGCCTGGCGCACGCGCACGTCCTGGAACATCGGCTTGCGCATGTTCATGACGAAACCCTGCATGCCGGCGCCGTTGCGGTGCGGGAATTCGGTCTTGATCAGGCTGCTGTCGCGGAACTTGGTGCCGACATAGCTCTTGGCCCAGTTCTTCGAGCGGTATTCGACGATGGCATCGAATTCGCCAGCCTTGAAGGCTTCCAGCTTGGCGGTCTCGTCCTTGTAGAGCCGGTACACCACGCGGTTGAAGTTGAACGTGCCGCGCCGCACGTTCAGGTTCTTGCCCCAGTAGTTCGAATCTCGCTGGAATACGATGCCGCGACCGGCGTCGTAGCGCTCGATCTTGTACGGGCCGCTGGTGATCGGTTCCTCGAACGTGAGCTTCTCGAACGGCACCTTGGCGGTCCACTTCTTCGAGAACACGGGCAGCTGGCCGACGATCAGCGGCAATTCGGCGTTGCGCTGCTTGAAGTCGAAGCGGATCGAGCGTTCGCCGGTCACCACCACTGCCTTCACGTCGGTGCACATGCTGCGATAGCCCGGGCTGGCGGACTTGCTCATCAGCATGTCGTAGGAATACTTGACGTCGGCGGCCAGTACCGGATCGCCGTTGACGAATCGGGCCTCGGGGCGGATATGGAACGTGACCGACAGCTGGTCGGGGGCCACCGTCACATCGTCGGCCAGCAGGCCGTAGGCGCTGGCCGTCTCGTCGGCGCTGCTGATCAGCAGCGTCTCGAACATCAGCGAACTCAGGCCCGGCGCGGAGGTGCCCTTCAGCGTGAACGGGTTGAACTTGTCGAAACTGGTTCGGCGGTCGGGATTGGCCAGCGTCAGCGTGCCGCCCTGCGGCGCGTCCGCGTTGACATAGTCAAACTGGCCAAAATTTGGCGGATACTTGAGATCGCCATGGAGTGCAAAGCCGTGCGCGGCATGGCCCGATGCGGGAAAACCCGAACCCACCACGGTCAACAGTGCCAGCGCCCATTGCACTACCGCGCGTCGACGAAAGCACTGCCCTGCCGCCAGACGCGGCCAACGTGCATGAATCAGCATCCGGTTGCAGACCTCCACAATGCCCGAGACGGCCCGACGGCTTGTGGCCGGGCGAAGTTGTGCGACAATTTTACATGCGTTCGGGTGGCGCCCAACCATCCGGACATTCCCTCTACGCGGCGCAACAAACTGCGGGGATTTGCCTCCCTGCCGTGCACCGGACACGGGCCAGTGCATGAAGCATGCCCGTCCCCCACAAACAATCTGGAGAATTTATGGGATTTCTGGCAGGTAAGCGGATCCTGATCACGGGCTTGCTTTCGAACCGTTCCATCGCCTACGGCATTGCGTCGGCCTGCAAGCGCGAAGGCGCCGAGCTGGCTTTCACCTATGTCGGCGAGCGTTTCAAGGATCGCATCACGGACTTCGCCAAGGAATTCGGCTCCGACATGATCTATGACTGCGACGTCGGCAGCGATGAACAGATCGCCGCCACGTTCGCCGCTTTGGGGCAGCGCTGGGAAAAATTCGACGGTCTGGTGCATTCGATCGGTTTTGCACCGCGCGAAGCCATTGCTGGCGATTTCCTCGAAGGCCTGTCGCGCGAAGGCTTCCGCATTGCGCACGACATCTCGGCCTACAGTTTCCCGGCACTGGCCAAGGCCGCAATGCCGCTGCTGAACGACAAGGCTTCGCTGCTGACGCTGACGTACCTGGGCGCCGAGCGCGTGGTGCCGAACTACAACACGATGGGCCTGGCAAAGGCGTCGCTGGAAGCCAGCGTGCGCTACCTGGCATCGGCCGTGGGCCCGAAGGGCATTCGTGCCAACGGCATCTCGGCCGGCCCGATCAAGACGCTGGCCGCGTCGGGCATCAAGGACTTCGGCAAGCTGCTCAAGCATTTCGAGGACGTTGCCCCGATGCGCCGCAACGTGACGATCGAGGAAGTGGGCAATGTGGCCGCCTTCCTGCTGTCGGACCTGTCCAGCGGCGTGACCGGTGAAATCACCTACGTCGACGGCGGCTACAACATCGTCGGCACGGCTGTCGAAGAGTAAGCAGCCAGATTGCCCCCCGCTGGCGGCAAATCTGTCCGCCACATCGAAAAGCGCCCTTCGGGGCGCTTTTTGTTTGCCCTGCCCGTTTTCAGGCCCGTGCGACCGCCTCGATCACGGCCACGGCCCGCTCGGCCGCCGGCGACAGCGTCCGCTGCGCCAGCCGCACGATTGCAAACTGCATCGTGATTTCGGGCAGTTCCGGGATATCCAGCGCCACCAGCCGGCCGGCCTCGACCAGTTCGTCGCGCACCGCCCGCGCCGGCGCCAGCAGCAGCGCGTCGGCGTGGCGCACCAGGTGCGTGAGTGCGCGGAAATCGTTGCTCTCCACCTGGAACGGCAGGTCCTCGCCGGGCTTGCAACGCAGCACCTTGCGCAGCCGTTCATGGGTCTCTGGCGGAAATACCACCGACACCAGCGCCGATTCACGCAACGTGGCCAGGCTCACCGGCCCCGCCGCCAGTGGGTGGCCGGCCCGGGCGTAGACGCCGCCCGGGCCACCGGGCAGCCGAATCACTTCGAGTTCGGCGGCGGTCGGCACGGTGCTGTGTTCGACCACCACGAAATCCACCTGCTCGGCGTGCAGGGCATCCAGCAAGGCGGCCGGATGGCTGACCTCCGTGGTGATCCGCAGCTTCGGCCATTGCCGGTGCAGCTGGCAAAGCAGTTCCGGCAGCAGGATGGCCGCCGGAAAGGCGCCCAGCCCAATCTGCACGCTGCCAATCTCGTGCTGCCGCACCAGCGCCAGGTCGCGCGCCAGGCAGCCCGACTCGAACAGGATGCGGCGGGCGCGCTCGGTCACCATGCGGCCCACCGTGGTCAGCGTCACGCCCCGTGCGCCGCGGTCGAACAGCACCGCGCCGGCCTCTTCCTCCAGCGCCTGGATGCTGCGCGTCAGCGCCGGCTGGCTCAGATGCACCCGCCGCGCCGCCGCGGCCAGCGAGCCTTCTTCCGCCACCGCCACCAGATGTTCGAGCCGCTTCAGATTCATATATGCACCCTGCGCATTGCTGCGATACAAAATTTGCAATTGAATTATAGGTGCGACGCGCTTTCAATGGATGCCTTGCCCAACCGAGGAGTCGATTTCCCATGCGCCTTGCCCGCACTGCCATGCTGGCTGCAGCCGTCCTGACCGTGCCCGCCGCACCGGTCGCACTGGCTGGCCCGAACGCCGCCACGCCGCTGACCGAGCAATCGAATGCCGAATGGCTGCGCCGCCTGCCGTTCTCGGATCGCGCCGACTTCGAAGATGCCCGGCGCGGGCTGGTCGCACGCTTTCCCGAACCGGTCATCAAGACGGCGGATGGCAAGCCGGTGTGGGATTTCAATGCCTACGCGTTCGAATCGGCGGCAGACGCCCCGAAAACGGTCAATCCCAGCCTGTGGCGGCTGGCGCAGCTGAACAACGAAGCGGGGCTGTTCAAGGTCACGGATCGCGTGTACCAGGTGCGCGGCGCCGATCTCGCCAACATGAACATCATCGAGGGCGATACCGGGCTGATCGTCATCGACACGCTGCTGACGGCCGAAACCGCCCGCGCCGCGCTGGATCTGTACTACGCCCATCGCCCCCGCAAGCCGGTTGTGGCCGTGATCTACACCCACAGCCACGTTGACCACTTTGGCGGCGTGCGCGGCATCGTCAACGAAGCCGATGTAAAGAGCGGCAAGGTGGACATCCTGGCGCCCAGCGGCTTCATGGACGAAGCGGTCAGCGAGAACGTGCTGGCCGGCAGCGCCATGAGCCGCCGCGCGCAGTACATGTACGGCACGCAACTGCCGAAAAGCGCCACGGGCCAGGTCGACACCGGCCTGGGCAAGGCCACCGCGCGCGGCACCATGACGCTGCTGGCGCCCACATCGTCGATCACCAAGCCGATAGAAACCCGGCGCATCGACGGCGTCGACTTCGAATTCCAGCTGACGCCCGGCACCGAGGCGCCAGCGGAAATGAACGTCTACCTGCCGCAGTTCCGCACCCTGTGCATCGCCGAGAACGCGGTGCGCACCCAGCACAACCTGCTGACGCTGCGCGGCGCACAGGTGCGCGACGCCAAGGGCTGGTCGTTCTTCCTGGGGCAGTCGCTGCTGCGCTACGGCGAGCGCACCGACATCCTGATCGGCCAGCACCACTGGCCTACCTGGGGCCGCGAGCGCATCGTCGAAATGCTATCCGACCAGCGCGACATGTACGCATACCTGAACGACCAGGCGCTACGCCTGATGAACCAGGGCTACACGCCGCTGGAGATTGCCGATCAGCTAAAAACCCTGCCTCAGCCGCTGGCCAGCAAATGGTATGCGCGCGACTACTACGGATCGGTCAGCCACAACGTTCGCGCCGTGTACCAGCGCTACCTGGGCTTCTATGACGGCAACCCGGCCCACCTGAACCCGCTGCCGCCCGAACAGGCCGCCCGGAAGACGATCGAATGGATGGGCGGTCCCGACGCGGTGCTGGCCCGCCTGCGCGACGCCTATGCGCGCGGCGAGTACCGCTGGGTCAGCCAGATCGGCAACGAGCTGGTGTTTGCCGATCCGTCGAACGCGGCCGCCCGCGCGCTGCAGGCCGACGCGCTGGAACAGCTCGGTTACCAGAGCGAGAACGCCACCTGGCGCAATATCTATCTGACCGGCGCGCAGGAATTGCGCGATGGCGTGGCCCGGCCGTCCAGCAGCGCCACCAGTTCGTCGGATCTGGTGCGCGCGCTGAGCGTGCCGAACTTCTTCGACTTCCTGGCCGTCCGGCTGAACGCCGACAAGGCCGCCGGCAAGACCCTGACGCTGAACTGGCAGTTCACCGACCTGAAGCAGCGTTATGCGATGACGCTGCGCAACAGCGCGCTGACCTACGTGGCCGAAGCCCAGCACGCGCAGCCCACTGCCACGGTCACGCTGACCAAGGCCACGCTGGACCAGATCAGCCTGAAACAGCTGACGCTGCCGCAGGCCATGCAGTCCGGCGCGGTCCGGATAGACGGCAATCCGCAAGCCGTGGCAGGCTTGTTCGGCATGCTCGACACGTTCGACCCGAACTTCAATATCGTGACGCCGCACGGCTTCCAGAAATAAGCACGACACCAGAACAACGCCGAGGAGACAGCATTCATGGGCGATAGCAGCTTCGACTACATCATCGTGGGCGCCGGCTCGGCCGGCTGCGCGCTGGCCGGACGGCTGGCAGACCAGCCGGGCGTCACCGTGGCCCTGCTCGAATCCGGGCCGGACGATCATCACCCCAGCGTCTGGACCCCGCTGGCTATCGCAAGGACGGTGCCCCAGGCCGGCCCGCGCAACTACGGCTTCCGTACCGTGCCGCAGGCCGGCCTGAACGGCCGCGAGTCGTACCAGCCGCGCGGGCGCGGGCTGGGCGGCAGTTCGTCGATCAACGCCATGCTCTATGTGCGCGGCCATCGCAGCGACTACGACCGCTGGGCCGAACTGGGCTGCGAGGGCTGGGACTACGAAACCGTGCTGCCCTACTTCCGCCGCAGCGAGTGCAACCAGCGCAATGCCGGGCGCGACGACGCCTGGCACGGCGGCAGCGGCCCGCTGCATGTCAGCGACCTGCGCACGCCGAACCCGTTCTCGCGCCGCTTCGTACAGGCGGCGGCGCAAGCCGGCCTGCCGCTGAATCAGGACTTCAACGGCGCCGAGCAGGAAGGCGTGGGGCTGTACCAGGCCACGCAGTTCAATGGCGAGCGCTGGAACGCGGCACGCGCCTACCTGCATCGCGGCAATCGTGCCGATGCGGGTCACAACGGCGGCCGCCAGAACCTTTGCGTGATGACCGGCACGCAGGCGCTGCGCATCGTGTTCGAAGGCAAGCGTGCCGTGGGCGTGGAAGTGGTACGCGACGGCCAGACCCGGACGCTGCGGGCCCGGCGCGAGGTGATCGTCAGCGGCGGCGCGTTCCATTCGCCGCAGCTGCTGCTGGCATCGGGCGTCGGCCCGGCCGATCACCTGCGCAGCCTGGGCGTGGCGGTGGTCCACGACCTGCCCGGCGTGGGGCAGAACCTGCAGGACCACCTCGACGTCATCATCGGCAAGCCGGTCACATCGTGGCATCTCTACGGCTACTCGCTGCGCGGCGTGGCGCGCATGGCCGGCGAGGTCATGCGCTACCGCTGGCGGCGCACCGGCATGCTGGCATCCCCGGTGGCCGAGGCCGGCGCGTTCGTCAAGACACGGCCGGGCCTGGACGCACCCGATCTGCAACTGCACTTCGCGCCCGCGCTGCTGGGCAATTCCAATGTGCTGCGCAATGGGCGGCCCGGCCATGGCTATTCGTGCCATGCCTGCGTGCTGCGCCCGGAAAGCCGCGGCACGGTGGCGCTGGCATCACCAGACATGCGCGAGGCACCGCGGATCGATCCGCGCTTCCTCTCGGCCCCGTCCGACCTCGACGGCATGGTGGCCGGCGTAAAGCTGATGCGGCGGATCTTCGCCCAGTCGGCGCTGGCGGAAGCTGGCGGCAGCGATCCGCTGAGCGCGCTGCTCGGACCCGGCGAGGGCGACGATTCGGCAATCCGCGATTTCGTGCGCGCCCATGCCGACACCATCTACCATCCGGTGGGCACCTGCAAGATGGGCGTCGACGCGATGGCCGTGGTGGACCCGCAACTGCGCGTGCACGGCGTGGAAGGCCTGCGCGTGGTGGATGCCTCGATCATGCCAACGCTGATTGGCGGCAACACCAACGCGCCCACCATCATGATTGCGGAGCGCGCCGCCGACCTGCTGCGCGCGGCTGCCTGACCGGCCAGGCTGCGGCAGCCACTGACGCGATGGCGGGCCGATGCAGTTTGTCGGTGTAGGCCATACCGCCGGTGGCAAGAAATGCGTCCGCTCCGGGGGGCGTTCCCGCCGCCTAGCGCACCGTGTCTTCGGCCTTGCGGTCCTTGTCGAGCGGCTCTGCCATCTTGCGGTGCTGCTCGGCAAGCAGGTCCGACGGCGTGATCGACGCAATGGCTGCCCGGAGCTTGTTCTGCCACCCGGTGACAACCTCGGCCTCGCCGCGCATCATGGCCTCGAAGCCCTGCTGGGCCACATCCGCCGGATCGTCCTTCTTCGACTCGCCAATGCGGGTGTCGAGCATGTCGGCGCGACGGAAGAACTCGGTCTCGGTGGCGCCCGGCATCAGGCATGTCACGCTGACATGACAATCGGCCAGTTCGTGGCGCAGCGCGAACGCAAAGGAATCCAGGAACGCTTTCGTGCCGTTGTAGACCGCCTGGTAGGTGCCCGGCATCAGACCCGCGATGGAGCCGGTGATCAGGATGCGACCGGCGCGGTTTTCGCGCATATGCCGTGCAACGCCATGCAGCAGGTACAAAGTACCCACCACGTTCGTTTCGAGCACGCGCGCAATATCGGAAAAATCCTGGTCGACAAAGGCGTGGCCCAGGCCTCGACCCGCGTTGGCACACAGCACATCAATGCGCCGCCCACGCACGCTTGCTAGTAATTCGTCCACGCCGGCGCGCGTGGACAGGTCCGCAAACAGCGATTCCACGGTGACGCCGCTTTCCCTCAGGGTGGCGGCGGCATCGGCAATCTGGGGTTCGTCGGCCACCACGATCAGGTCCATGCCACTGGTGGCGCAGTAGTGGGCCAGATGGAAACCGATGCCGGTCGACGCCCCGGTGACAATGGCAAGCGGGCGCGTGTCAGGAATGTCCTGCAGCCCCAGCTCGGCATAGTCCACATCGTTGCTTGACGAGTTCACGGCCACCTCCCTTGTCGGAACAAATCTATCCGGCAGCGTGCAAGGGCCGTACCAGCGGCTATATAAATGGCTATACGACGATTCACCGCCGCGGGGCTGCCAGCGGCCATTACCGGCGTGCCAGTCACGTGCGCGCGGCTATTCGGCAAACAGGTCGGGGCCGAACACCTCGTAGTGGATATGTGCCTCGCGCACGCCCAGTTGCTTCAGCGCATCGTGCTGCACGCGCATGAACGGAATCGGCCCGCAGATGTAGTAGTCGGCATCCGGCAGCACAATGGCCGGCTGGATCTTGCCGACTTCGACAAACCCGGCATGGTCGTAGTCACGGCCCGCCACATCGTCGGGCAAGGGGCTGTCGTAGAAGACGATCAGCTTGAAGTTCGGCTGCGTGCGGGCCGTCTCGCGCAGGCGGTCGCGCATCGCATGCACCGCGCCGTTGCGGGCGCCATGCACAAACACCACCTGCCGGTCCGGGTCCTGGATGGCACGCTTGAGCATGCTGATCATGGGTGTCAGCCCCACGCCGCCGCTGATCAGCACAATTGGCGTTTTTGCGTGCACATCGATATGGAACGTGCCATATGGCGCCGCGACCTTGATCTGGTCGCCCACGGCCACATGATCGTGGAGCAGGTTCGACACGTAGCCGGCCGGCTTGCCCGCTTCGCGTTCCCGCTTCACCGAGATACGGTAGCTTCGCGCGTTGGGCATGTCGGACAGGCTGTACTGGCGGATCTGTTGCAGCCCCAGTGCGGGCACGTCCACCGCCACGCTGATGTACTGGCCCGGTTCGAAATTCAGTACCGGGCCGCCGTCCACCGGCTCCAGCACGAACGATGTAATCACGCTGCTCTCGGGCCGCTTGTCACGTACCACGAAGCTGCGCCATCCCGTCCAGCCGCCCGGCTGTGCCGCGGATTCCTCGTAGAGCCCGCTCTCCATGCCCATCAGCACGTCGGCCAGGTTGCCGTAGGCCTGGGCCCAGGCCGAAATAATCTCGTCCGTGGCCGCATTGCCTAGTACTTCCTTGATGGCGCCCAGCAAATGCTCGCCAACGATCGGATATTGCTCGGGCCTGACGCCCAGGCTGGCGTGCTTGTTGGCGATATTGCCAAGCACGGCCATCAGGCTACTGGGATCGTCGATATTCTCCGCATAGGCGTAGACGGCACGCGCCAGCGCCTGTTGCTGCTGCCCCTGTTCCTGGTGTGCCATGTTGAAGACGTTCTTCAGCTCTGGATGGGCCACGAACATACGCCCGTAAAAGCACTTGATGATATCGAGACCGTGCTGCGCCAGGACTGGCGCGGTGGCCTTCACAATCTCCTTGGTTTGTTGCGTCAACATGTCTTTCACTCCTGTCGAGATAAGGAGCGCGTCTGCGCGCAGCCAGCACGCAGAGGCTCTCCCGGCGCGCTGAGCCGGCTACCGGTCATCGCGATCCAGTACCTCGCGGACCTTTGCCGCGAGGTCGTCAAACGAAAACGGCTTGGTAATCAGTTGCACGCCGCGATCCAGGCGGCCCTGATGCACGATGGCGTTTTTCCCATATCCGGTGGTGAACAGCGAGCGGATGCCCGGCCATAGTTCAACGGCACGGGCCACGACATCGACACCGGTCATGCCACCGGGCGGCACGACGTCGGTAAAGACCAGGTCGACCCGGTGCCGTTCGAGAAACGCCAGCGCCGCCGGGCCGTTCCCCGCTTCGAACACTTCGTAGCCCTGCTCGCGAAGCACGGTGACCGTGTATTCGCGCACATCGGCATCGTCCTCGACCACCAGTACCGACTCGCCGCGCTGAATCGGCGCACCCGGGTACCCCGTTACCGGCTCGGGCGCCAATGCGCCTTCACCGAGACGCGGCAGATAGATTCGCACCGTGGTGCCCTGCCCCGGTTCCGAGTAGAGCTTGACGTGCCCCTTCGACTGCTTGACGAAGCCATACACCTGACTGAGCCCAAGCCCTGTGCCCTTGCCCTCGCCCTTGGTCGTGAAGAACGGTTCGAACGCCCGGGACAGCGTGATCGGGTCCATCCCGGTGCCGGTATCGCTGACGCTGATGCCGACATACTGGCCGGCAGCCAGATCGGTGTACCGCTCGGCGTAGGCCGGGTCGAGCGTCTCATTGGACGTCTCGATGACCAGATTTCCCCCTCCGGGCATCGCGTCGCGCGCATTGACCGCCAGGTTCAGCAGCGCGGCTTCCAGTTCGTTCGGGTCCACCTCGGCGCGCCAGAGGTTGCTGCCGAATACCGTCTGCAAGTGCACGGTTTCCCCCAGGGCACGGCGCAACAGGTCCTGCATGCCTTGCACGACCAGATTGAAGTCGAGCGGCTTCGGATCGAGCGGCTGACGGCGGGCAAAGGCCAGCAGCTTCTGGGTCAGCGCGGCGGCCCGCCGGGCGCCGGACATGGCCATCGACGCCGCACGGCGCTGGCGCGGCATTTCGTCGGGCAGCGTCCTGGACAGCAGTTCCAGGTTGCCCACGATGACCTGTAGCAGATTGTTGAAATCGTGGGCGATGCCGCCCGTGAGCTGCCCGACGGCCTCCATCTTCTGCGCCTGGCGCAAGGCTTCGGCGTTCTGCACCAGATCCGCCGTACGCCGCCTGACCTGGTCCTCCAGGTCGGCATTCAGCTCACGCAACGCCGCTTCGGCGCGACGCCGCTCGGCGATCTCGCGTTTGGTCTCCTCGTACAGCCTGACGTTGTCGATCGCCACTGCCGCCTCGCCCGCCAGCCCGCTCAGGCTCATCTCGGAACTTTCGGTGAACACGCCCGGTGTGGCATGTCCGAAAAACAGGCCGCCCAGCACGCCGCCACCCCGCGAAATAACCGGAACGGCAAGGTAGCTTCGCACCGGAAGGTGCCCTTCCGGCATGCCCGCATGCGGCGCGTTGTGACCGTAGCGCGGGTCGCGCGTGATGTCGGCCGACCGTACGATGCCCTCGCCAGCAAACGTCGGCGCAAACACGGCGGTGTTGCGCGGCATCGGAAATTTCGAGAACCGCTCGCGCGGCACGCCCGAAACGGTGTAAAGCATGTAGCTCTCGCCGGCCGCATCGACCATGTTGTAGAAGAACGCGCCAAACTGCGCGCCCGTCAATGCCACCCCGACATCGGTCACGGTCTGCAGCACTACGTTCAGATCGGTCTCCCGGGCCAGCGCCGTGCCCGCCCGGTTCAGGATCTCCAGTGCGCGGGTCTGCTCCCGCAGCGCCGCTTCCACGTCGCGATGCTCGGTCCGGTCGCGCAGGATCTTGACGAGTCCGGCCTCTGGGCTGCCTTCGAGCAGCGGCTTCATCTCCCCGATGGCCCAGAACCGGTCGCCGCTCTTTCTGAGCCGCCACCCTTCCGTGCCGCCGATGCCATGCGCAAGCGCGTCGGCAATTTCCTCGCGAAGCAGCCACGCGCCGCCCTGGTCATCAGGAAACACCCGGCTTAGCGACTGGCCCAGCATCTCCGGCTCGGTCCAGCCCAGGATGGCGCTCGCCCCTTCGCTCCAGCCGGTGACAATGCCATCCGCATCGAGCGTGATGATGGCCGTCTCCACGGCGCTATTAAGAATACGGCGATACCGGTCAATCAGCGTGCGGTCGAGATCGCAGCTGAACATGTCGCTTGGATGACTCTCGGTGGAAAGCGGAATCGGCCCATTCGCGATAAGCGGCATTCTTCTCCCCTGTCGATTCTTCGCACGCCGGCGACGCTGTTTCTGATGAGATTGTAGGAATCACCTACGCCAGATCGGCGGTCGGTCATCGAAATCTGTCACAGTTCAGGCGCAATCGAGCAAAAAGATAAGAATGCGGCACTATCAGAGTGCGCGGGGCATTCTGGCTTGACCCGTTCGGTCGGATTCAGAACGCCAGTACCGCCATCACGAGCAGCGATACCCACATCAGCCCGGTGGCAAGCCAGGAGAATATGTGGACCACCATCGGCTTGCGGAAGGGCCCCACCACGGCCGACCGCCGTGACATCAACTGAAGCACGACCATCGCGGGGCACTCCGCGCCGAAGACCTCGGCAGGATCGCAGCCTTCGGCCGCTTCGTATTCAACCCCGGAATAGGAATATCGTGGCCCGCCCTAGAGGATTCGAACCTCTGACCGCTCGCTTAGAAGCCCCATGCACGCGATTTGGAGTCCCACGACCTTTCGTTCGAACTGTTTCACGGCATCCCATTTTCTCCAATAAAACGTGGATTTACGTGTGTTAGATATTGGACGGCCATCACGCCCAGCGTCCATTAATCTCACGGTATTTCAAGGGTTGTCGAATATCCGCTGTCCTCTGCGAGGCTAAACGCCTACACTGCCCAAATGGGTGTTGCATCACAGAATGACCGGAGCCTTGAATGACCGCCCCAACCGATTCGCAAGACCGTCACACTGTGCCAATGGCCACCCGGATGGCCAGCGGTAGCCGTGTGCCACGCGATGCGCCCGATTCAGCGGGCCGTCGCACCTTGCTACGGGCCCGAGCGGTTGTCGAGCTCACTGCGGCCTCTCACAAATTTCTCGCGTCATCCGCATTTGCCTGTGCGGCGAATGCTTGTTCCCAAGGTGCTGCTCCGCAGCGCCAATTGTCTTTTCACTCGTGGCAACCGACACCTCGTTGTCAGGACCACGCCAACTGCCGGACAGCTTACCGTACGGCTCACCGTCCGGCCGTCGCACGCCAGCCACTGGTATGCGAGGCCGGCTATGGCTCCCAGGAGCCCGCCATGTGCAGTGTCCCTTTCCATTCTTTCCGAGTACTGCGTTATCGAATGCGGGCATAACATCTTCTGACAGCTAGGCCGGCTTTCGGCCCGACTGTGGCACGCGCCTGCGCGTGCGCTGGAGTGTTGTCGCCCGTCGCGCCCCACGGGAAGCGGGGCGCCCTCTGGACTTCCGGTCTAGAGGGCTTGGCACGCGCCTTTCGCCTTTTGGTGGTAGGCGCGCGTCGGGCATGCTTGCCGACCACTCTGGGAGACCATCATGGTTCCTTCCTTCCGCGTCTTCGCGCAAACCCTTGCGCGCGCATCTACTTGCGCGCTTTCCTCTGGAACCTATCCAGCGCGCCCTTTGCGCGCTAGCAACGTGCTCCGCCTCAGCGCGGCCCGTCGCGCGCATCGGCGTCGATAAGCCGCAAGGTCACGCGCCGCAGCGTCCGCGCGCTGGCATTGCCTCTCCGGCGATGACTCTGACGTACCGCCAAGCGCGGCGCTGCGGCTGACACGTTTTCCGCGTTCATGAACGATTACTTCGTTGCGCGACTACGCGCAGCGCCGGAGGCGTTCGTCCTGCGGATTCGAGTCGATCGAGCACCGTTCGCCCACACCAGACCCATCCGACCTTACCCAGGAGTGTCACCATGACCTTCTCGTCCGATGCCTTCGACCGGCGACACACCTCGCCGGCGCCCTCAAGCCCCAAAGTCAGGCTGCGCTATCGCCGCCTGACGCAGTCAGAAGCCCGTCAACGCACGCTTGCCCTGCAAGCGCGCCCACGCACGGTCGCCGTAGTCGAACTCATCCGGTGGCGCGCGCAGTCTCTTGCGAACGGCACGCATCCCGGGACCATCAACCGGACGCTCGCCATGCTGCGCAGCGCCCTGCCGCACTCAGCCAACAAGGGGCGTCTGCTGATCCGCAAGGGGCAGCGCCATGGCTAGCCAACCCGCCGCGCCCAACGTGCACGCCGTCCTTGTTGGCGTTGCCTTATCCCGATCGTCGACCGAGCAAGGAGGTTGCAACATGAATTCCGAGATCTACCCAATTCGTTCACGCCTCACATCCCAACTGATGCAGGCGCTGAAACCCGATCAGCACGTCACCGACACCGTGGTATCCGGGCTGACCGCCACCGTGTCGGCACAGGGCCGCGTGATTTACACCTTGCGCTACACCCTGTTGGACGGCACGCGCGGCTACAGCTTCCTTGGGCATTGGCCCAACCTGACCCCACAGCAAGCCCGAGAGGTCGCCCTCCAGAGAGAGATCGTGCTTGCCTTCCAGTGCCGCCGTGGACCGTCACTCATTGCAGCGCTTCGTCGCTGCGCCGAACTCCAGCAGCGGCTGACCGAGGCGCAAGCCAACGCCACCCATATCGAGGAAGCGGATCCGCATTCTGGCGCCTCGTCGCGCGACGAACGCGCCCGTCAGCTTGGCGCGCTCCTAACCTTTGGTTCAAGAAAAAGCGGCCCCGGCTGAGCCGTCAGTTTTCCTGATCGCAGCATCGTCAGGCGAGACGCCACCACGGAAGCGGCCGGCGTCGGTCTATCGCGCCGGCCCATCAGCATTCAACCAGGATCTTTCACCATTCGAGGAGCGTGCACCATGGCACTCCACACTTACCCCAACCGCAAACCCCCATCGCGCACCCTGCTAACGACCAAACTGTTGCAAGCACTCGGGCCTAACCAATCCGTTTCGGACTCGACGCTGATCGGGCTGACTGTCAAGTCCTCTGCGGCGGGTCGCAAGACCTATTCGCTGCGGTACAAGAAGGCCGAAGGCGGCGAGGGACGCCTGACAATCGGGTACTGGCCCGATCTGACGCCGGACCAGGCACGTGAACGGGCCAGGCTTGTCAAAAACGGCTTGTTGCTCAAAGCCGACGATCCGCTGGTTCGTGCGGCCAAAATCGAGCAGAACCTGAGCACCGGCAAAGGTAACGGCGCGATGCTCGTGAAGTCCTTCATTGAAGAGCATTTCAAGAACTACCTACTAACAGAAACGCGTTGCGGGGCGGCGCGTATCAAAGACCTGTACCGCGCCTTTCCAGACTTCATGGATCGTCCGCTTGCGCAGATCACCGCTACCCTCGTGCTGCAATGGCGTACGCAAGCGCTAGCCGGCAATCTGGCGCCATCCACCATCAACCGCCGGATTGACACGCTGCGCGGCATGCTGTCGCGGGCAGTCGAGTGGAATTTTCTTGCGCGCCACCCGCTGAAGGGCGTCGGACAACTCGAAGAACCGGAGGGACGCGACCGGCGACTCTCCCCCGACGAATGGGAGCGTCTGGAGAACGTGCTCCGTGCACGCGACTTGGCCCGCCGTCGGGCACGGGCACGCTACAACGCGCACCAACGTGCCCGCTACCTGCCTGGACTTCCTGATCTGACCAACGTCGCGTTTGCGGAGCGTCTCTGGGCCATGGTGGTCCTGACGCGCGAGACGGGCTTGCGCTGGCGCGAATGTAGTCGCCTGCGCTGGGCGGACATCGATCTGCGCAGCCGGATTCTGATCGTGCGCAAAGCTCACGCAAAAGGCAAGAAGAAGCGTTATGTCCCCATCACCGCCGTCGGTCTTGCCATGCTGAATGGCTGGCGCGAGCAGACGCCTGGCGATTGGGTCTTTCCGAATGACGCGGGCACGGGGCCCATTAGCAGTGTCCGAACCGCCTGGCGGAAAGCCCTCAAGAAGGCGGCCATTCTGAACTTCCGTTGGCACGATCTGCGCCACGACTATGCCAGTCGCGCCGCGGAGAGCGGTGCCAGCGTGCATGCGGTCAGTCGCTGGCTGGGTCATGCCAATGGCACCACCACGGATGGTTACATCCACTATTCGCCCCATTTCAACGCTGAAAACCTGGCATTGCTCGACGCGCACAACGCCAGCGTGGCGCCGCAACCTGCCCAACCGTCTCACGATGTCGCGCAAACCGATGATGGTCGCCACCATCCGATCCGCTGACCCCACGGAGATTCCCATGTCTGATGCACCTTGCCCTCCAACTTTCGACAGCAGCAGCCAACCCGGTGGTGGTACCGGCCCGGTTTCGTCGTCCACAACAGGCTGGCATTGCCCGCCACCCAACGACTCACCACCCTCAGCGCTAACGCTACCCCCAATGTCCGGCGAAGGTCCTGCCATGACGGTGAAGGAGTTCTGTCGGTTTTATCGGATCTCTCCAAGCGTGTACTACCGCCTGCGCGCCGAGCATCGCGGCCCTTTGGAAACGCGGGTCCGATTCGGCATCCGGATTCTGCATGGTGCGCGCATGGCCTGGGAGGCCGGCTTGCTCAGTGCGGCCGGCGAGAGCGGCAGTCCTGCGCCGACACCGGAAACAGATTGCGGCGACGCCTGCCGGCCGACGACTGAACGCGCACCGTAATCGATGTAAATCGCCAGAAATCCGGAAATGCGCCGCGCGTCTGCAAGGCCCGCGGCGCGAATAACCAGGAGATATCATGCCAGACGCTATCCACGAACCGACCGCGCACGCACACACAGCCAGCATGCGGCCAGCAGGCCTTACTCTGCGGACGCTTGTCCAAGCTTGCGGGGCCACGGCGTTCGCTAAGCGAGCCGACCCGGGCAAGCTCGAACGCGGTCTCTTCGCCCTCCTCTCGCCACTGATGGATCAACCGATCGCTGCAGTGCATGCTGATGCGGTCCGGCGGCTGATCGATACCGCGCTCGCGGCAGGACTTGAACCCCACACCCTCAACCTCCGCATCTACACCTTGCGCAAATTGGTTCGCGAGGCCGTGCGGGTCGGTCTGCTCGCCCACGATCCAATTGCCGACCTTCAAACGCTACGCTGCCAAGAGGCGCGCAATCGCATGCTGACACCCGTGGAGCGTTCACGTCTGTGGCGAGCGCTGTTTGCGGAAGAACAGTTCCTTCGATCCTTTGGGTCCTCCTCAAATGCAACCGGGTCGCCCGCCGCCGTGAGCGCGGGCGTCACGCCAAATGTCGAGACCCCTTTTTCGAATCCGCTCACGCCCAAGGTGATGTTCAGCATGGCCACGGGTCTCGCTCGTGGACACTCCGATCGCCTGACCTGGTCAGCCGTGGATCTGACGCAGAACTTCATGACTGTTCCGACGCGACGGGGCGCACTGCAGAAAATTCCGTTGCACGAGGCGGTGGCAGATCTGCTGCGTCGGTGGCGCCGACAGTGTCGGGGCGACTTGGTTTTCCCCGAACGGATACCTGCGCTGAAAGGCGTCAGCGTGCGCAGCTCCTGGGGCCACTTGATGGAAGCCGTACCGGTGTCGGCCTTGCACTGGAACGATTTCCGGTCAGATTTTGGAAATTACCTGGTCGAACGGGGCGCACCGCTCGAGCACGTGCGCTATCTGCTGGCCGGCTCCCGAATCGGAGACATTGATCTCACCCTTAACGACGCCTTTTTCGATTCACTGCGCGACACGCTTGCGCTGCGCCTCGTGGATTTCCCCCTCACCCTGGAAGGCTTGGCGACGTATGCCAGCACGGACGCCGTCATCACCGACGGCGACGACCCGAGCCATTAACTGAGTCAGGCAAGGCGACTGCCACCGGACGCCCCCCCAAATCTCTCGTCACTTTCGTGGAGTCAAGCATGAACCGATCTGCTCCGCGGTGCGGGCGTAAAACCCTGCACCAGAACCCTCCCTCAAACGCTCCCGTCGAGACGCTGCGCGCCTTGCTGACGGTTCACGGTCCAGCGATATTCGGCCATGGCGGAAACAGTACTCGAGTAATCAAGCGGTTGCTCGCTTTACCTGCACCGCTGCTCGACACCCCACTGCAGCAACTCACAGCCGTACAAATCCAGGGGCTGCAGAACCCTTCCGGGCCCGCCGCCACCGCACCGCTCCCACCGGCCGGTCTTCAGGTGCTGATGCTGGGATTGCACCGCGCCTACCGGCTCGGATTGGTCGCGAGCACCCCGGACTGGCTGGCCCCGTTCACCGCCCGACTCGAGTCGAATCGATATCGGCGCTTTATCGTGTGCTTCCTCCGCATGCTGGACGCCCGAGAGGCGGCGCTGCGGCACTGGCGCGACAAGCAGAATGCCGCCCTGCTGGCCGCAGGCGAATCGCCGCGCCCTGATTTGCATACTCAAGCCTACGTGGACGAGGTCAAGCCCCTGCTGCTGCTGCTTCTGCACAGTGACGTGCAATGGTCTGACTGGCCGGCGCTCGAGTGGGCAGACATCGATCTGGAGCGAGGTGTCGTTCGCCTGCGCTCACACCACGGCGAACGAATTCTGCAACTGCGCGACACGGCGAAACACGTGCTGCAGAAATGGTATCTGCAGTGTCCCGCCAGCCGCCAGGTGTTTCCGCCGCGCGCGCGCCAAACGCCCGAGCAGCATGTGGAAGCAATACTGCGCGTGGCAAAAACCATCGCCCGCTCTGCCCGCCACGGGAGCTAGGCCATCTTAATTCGATAAAAACCCCGTCCCGCCACCTCTTCATGGGTGGCGCGATTGGGGGCAAAAAACCAGGAGTCAAGCATGCCAAACAGGAGACTTACTGACCAGGCGCCGTCGCACTTCGCGGTCTCTGACGGGCGTCCATTGCTTCCCTACGATCGCCATTTGACGCTGCATGAACTGATTCGACGCCATGGCCCTGCGATATTCCTACATCGGCGCGATTGTCAAGCCGCCCTTCGACGGTTAGCCCACCTCCCACCGACGCTACTCGATGCCCCCTTACAGAATGGCATGGGTAAGACCTTGCGCGCGTATCAGCGAAGCGCCATTGGGCACGGGCTGAGTCCATCCACGGTGAACAATGAGTGTGCATTGGTGCGCGTGGCCCTGCGTTTTGCTTTTGAGCGTGCGCTAATTGGTGACTATCGGCAGGATTTTCCAACTGAGCTACCCGTTCCCGATCGCCGTTGGCGACTGCTGACACCGGAGGAATCCCGCGTGTTACGCAGTGCGCTCGTGGCTCACGCGGAAGCCGCATTCAAGAAACACAAGACCACGAATGCGCGACGTGTCGCTGGTGGTGTGCCGCAACTGCCGGTCTCACAAGGGGTGCCCTTCTCCGATGCGCTGGCGCCGATCGTGCTGCTAATCTGGGAGAGCGGCCTCCGTGATGATGAATGGCCTTTGCTCCGATGGTGCGATATTGACCTTAAGTATGGCACGGTGACGGCCGGGCAGCGACGCAGGTCAGTTCCCCTGACAGCGGCCGCCAAGGATCTGTTGCTGATGTGGCGCTCGCAACGTGACGCTAGCGACATGGTCTTTGCACCAGCCCGTCCGGAAAAGATTCCGGCCCAGCACGACAGAGACCTCAGTCGGAAAATGGCGACTCGTCACGCCATCGCTATTCGACGGGGGCTGGCACGCCTAGTCGCGGAAGCGGGATTGCACGATATTCACCTCTCTGATTTGCGTAGAGATTTTGGCATGCAGCTACTCCGCGCCAATGTGCCTATCGCCACGATCGCGTTCTTTATTAGCCGAGCGTCTGTTATGCCCATTGGTATGGAATCCCGCACGGCGGCCATGGCAAACGGCATTCGAGCACTCGAAGCCAGCCGCAGTCAGGAACGAAGCCTTATGCAGCCTGTGGCCAGAAATTCCGCGTCGCGACAATAATGAGCGACTCGCCTGCCCGATCCGATTGAGTCGCTCGGGCAGACGGCGAACCACCTGTACGCGATCCGTTATTGCTGACCAGACTGCAAGCTCAGGTCGCGATCCGGATGCGCGCGCTGGCGCAGCATGCCTCGGACGATTGCACTGCTGGCCATGGTTCCCGCCTTCGGAGCGAGTGCGCCGAGCCACTCCTGCATGTCGAGTGCCTGGATGACTAGGATCAGTGTCCGCAACGATGTGCCAGTACCGTTTTCCAGGCTGCGGAGGGCCTGCAAGCTGACACCGGCGCGGGAAGCCAGCCCGCTCTGCGTGACATTGCCGAGCAATCGAAGGCTCCTGATGCGAGCGCCGAGCGCACTCTCCGCTTCCACCGAATCCGGTCGTGTCATTGCCTCTGCTCCAATATCCACGCCTATCGACCTATCCGAGACATTTTAGAACATATTTGTTCTTTTTTTGGGCTGGCGATTGTGAGTCGTCACACCGCAGCAACCGTGGCTGAAAATATGCGCTCATTAACGCATATTCAGAGATATCCAATTCAGCCCAAATCTAGGCGAGCAGAACGCGGCGGCCGCTACTACGACGAGACGATTGATTCGCCGCCTGGCGCTTTCGGTCCGGCGCCGTCCGGTAGCCGACCAGTGACCTCGGCATCGGGCCCGTCCCCGAGCCGGCAGGGCGGTGCGCAACGCCAGAGTAGAGACACGGCACAACGCAATACTAGAGCGATGGTCCGGCCGCGTGCGAGGGACAGCCGGCCGCATCAGCCGCCCGCCCCGGTGCGGGTCGGTGGTCGCTCCCGGCAATCCGCGGGCGCCACGCAGGCGCCACGTCTGCCCCCTCGGTTTGTCGTTTTCGTTCGCACTTTCGCGCCGGATGCCCCGGAAATGTCGTTTTCCTGTGGAGTTGCGGGCCATTTTGTCGTTTTCCTTCGCAGTTTCCCCTTGCGGGAGCCCTCGGCGCGTGAAACCGTGCGGGCGCGTGATGGGCCGACGCCGCCCTGGCAAGCCGCGCAGCGCAGCCGCGGGCGGGGCCCGCCTCGACTCCCTGGACACACCCGCACGCCGAAGCGATAAATCGGGCGGCCACCCGCACCGAGACGCGCCCACCCCTGACTTTGCCGATTCCTACAAGGCCAGCCGGTGGACGCTGTCCCTGTCTGTCGACACATGCGCAGCCCATGGGGCATCCGCTCGCCTGCGCGCGGGCCGCAAGCGCTCACATGGTCTCGCCCAAGCCGGTGACGATCCGGTGCTCTGAGGCCTGCATGGCCGCGTCGAGGAATTTGGGGCGAGGCAAGTGCGGGGCGGCCTCGTGGAGGAATTGCGAGAACAGCAGGCGGGCCGTCTGCCCCCCCCCACCAGCATTCGCTTCCGCTGCCCGACGAAGCAACTCAGGCAGATCGATCAAACCTTCGGCGGCGCACGCGGTCAGATGCTCGAAATCTTCGATCGACAAGACAAACACGTTGCAGAGTGGCAGGCGCTGCGCGGCGGCGTCATCAGGATAGGTCAGCGCGTCATCCACATAGAGCTCCTTCATCATAAGGCCACCGCTGTGCAACAGTTCGCGACTGGTGACCACCAACAGGTAGTCATGCGTCTTCTGGAAGCGCGCGTGAAACCGCGCATCGGTGCGCAGCAGGCTGCCGACTTTCCATCCCTGGGCGATCCCCTCGCGAATCCGCTTGGTCTTCCGAAAGATGGCGTCCTGCTGATCGAGCAGGAGCACCTCATCCGAAAACAGACTCATCTTGGCTTCGATCAGCACGTTGCAGGTCGAGAAGCCGAGAACCGTCTCGACCGATGGCATATCGCCGCCCACCAGCGCTTTTAAGTCGCCCTCCGTGAGCCGGTCCCCTGGCACGTCCTGGGTGAGTTCCACGAGGTAGTCCTCGTACACGCGACTGAACACCATGGCGTACTTTTCGCCAAACTGATCCGACAGCCGCAAATGGACGGCCTCCTCAATCCCCCGCGCAAACACTAGACGGTGCCAGGTATGGAGCGGACCATCCTTGAGGCGCACCAAGGGAAACCGCTTCACATAGGGAAACTCATACAGTTCGTACTTGCCTCGCAACTTCTGCGCACGGTCTTTCTGCAACTCATGCCGCAGGTCCAGTTCGCTGCGCGCCAGCACCTCGCAGACCCGGTCGACCGCCTCTCCATAGCTCGCCCGCAGCGGCAAGAACCAATCCGGAAGAATGGGCATCTCCCTGCCCAGCACGGCGGCGTAAAGGGCAAACGACACATCCATAAACGTGCGCGGCTCGACGCCGAAGGCCGCCCGGAACTGTCGGCGGCAGGTATGGTTGGACGGCAACCGATCGTACAGGGCAGGCCACCGCAGGAAACCGGCGGTCTCCTTGTGCTGGAACTCAAGTTGGACGTCCAACAACGATCGGACCATCAGGAAGATGCTGGCGGGCGCCTTCCCGTCCTGTTGCCTATCCGACAGTTTCTATAGCTGCTGCCGAATCCGATCCATTTCTGCCAGGGGCATCGGTGGGCCGATTCGGAGGGATACGCAGCCATCCTGCAAGGCCCACTTCACGATAAGCAGCGTCAGCCATGGCATCGACCCCACCGCCTCCATGGGGTCCTTGGGTTCGTGCCATAGCAAATGCAGCGCGCACGCCACGATCGAACTCGCGCTGTACTTCCGCAGCCGGTTGCGAATGAGGCGATATTCCTCCTCCATGCCCGTCTTGGGCTTCGGTCGGCGGTGCTTCGCGTAGTCGGCAATCCGCAGCGCAATTGGTGTCTTTGAATAGGGCTTGTTCATACCTCATGGTTGGCGAAATGACATCACGTCGTGCACGACGCCAACGTACCTAGCGAACTGTACGCTGCTCAATGACGCGTGCGTCTACTCCGGTGCGCCCGTGCCGCTGGTACCTGGGTCGACCAGACCATCCAGCACCTCGAACACGCCTGGGAGGTCCGCTTCGTAAGTCGCGATGTACGAGTGTGTGACAACGCGCCGGCCGGGCGACGCCGCGGTCAGCGCCTTAATCTGGTCACCGTGTGTGCCCCAGAACCTGACGAAAGACGCCTTGTCCAATGGCCCCACGATGCCATCGGCAGTGGCCATGTAGGTCTTCTTATGACGCTTCCCGCCAAAGAAGCTGTTGGTCAAGTTGCTGAGGCAGTAGTCGGCGAAGTGCAACGCATTCCCGACATCACCATCCGGATGGAAGCAGCCCTCGAACAGGTATTGGTTCATCGCGCGGGCGATCCCTTTTCCATCCTGAACGCCGGCCTCGTCGTAGAACCCGCACCCCACCCCGCTTCCGGTGGCGCCCTGCGTGTTGGCAAGCTGATAGATGACGAAGCTCTTGATGACGCTCCGGGAAATTAGGATTTGATTTTGTATGGTGTGGTCGCCCGCGACGCTATCCCACGTTCTCGCCGATGCGCGCCCCAGAAACTCTTGATCCGGTGCGCGATCAACTTCCGCGAAAAAGGAAGTCTGCGTATCGATAAAACGCTCACGGAAACGTTGGAACACGGCTTGCGAAATTTCGCGCATCCCCTTCTCGGCAAGGCCTGACACCAATCCCGTCGTGCTCGCACCCGGATCTGCATGGAGGACCAGCGCACCATGGACATTGAAGACCTGCCCCTGTCGATCCGCAGAACATTGGAGCCGGAACAACATCAAGTCATTCCATCCCGTGACTCCTCTCGATCGTTCCGCCAGGCGATCCAGCAATCCCTTCCCATGGTATTCACCGTCACCGAAGATCCGGTGGCTGATCTCAACCACGTCGACCTCGGACTCGTCCTCGTAGCGACGGGAGCCGCCTCCCGTGCGATCCAGAAGCAAAATCAGCGAATAGATCAGACGTTGTCGGAGGCCCTCATTTGCACCAAGCGACTTATAATCGGGCAAGGACGCAACCAGCGCATCAATGGCGTCGTTGGCCAACCGGTAGTCGAAGGACGACGACTGATTGACTAGCAACCGCCAAAGCTGATCATGCGTTTCATCCCCGTCACCCAGATCAAACTCCTTTTCTCGCAGCACCTGGTCGATTTTGTCCTTACCCTGCTGGATGCGTCGGACCGCGTTTTGATAGAGCTGGAATGTCGCGCGAGGTTCTGGCACGGCAAATCGGACAATGAGGCTGAGATACTTCTCGAGATTCCGGTACGGCGCGTCGTTGAAACATGCGCGGGTGCGAAAAACATCGTCTGTGCGCGATCCGTAGCCATTCAACTTGAGAACCTCAACGTCGAATAGCTGCGTCAACAGGAACCTGGCAGGCAGCGGCCATTTTTCGAGCATTTCGGAGAATCCGACGGGATTGAAGAACTTCGACGCGCCGTCATACGTCCGATTCACCGAAAAAATCCCGCTACGACCCTCTGTCTCCTCAGCATAGATCCGTCGGAAAATTCCGGGGTAGTTAAGATGCAAAAGCATCAGATTGATCAGGTCCCGCTTGCTGAAGTCCGTCTTCCCAAGATCCGTCTTCTCCATCTGCACGAGAATCAACGCGTTGATGAAACGTTTGATCTTCCGTACATCGCCGATCAGCGGGAGGTAGTCCACCGCGAGATCGCCCTGCAGCAAATCCGCCAGCTCGGACAGTATCGCTGAGAGCTTCAGCATTGTATCGGCGGGCACGCTGGGAAACCCCGACTCCTCCCGACTCCAGTCTCGCCGTAGGAAGCCACTAAGACGCGTTGGATCGACAAACAGGCTCAGCTTGACGTTGACAAACTTCTCGAGAAACTCCCGGGCGCGATCCCCTTCTTCTTTCCCGCCGGCGAGCACCTCCGTGTCGTAACACAGCACATAGGTCGCCTGTGAAATCTTGAACGTCCGGCGGACAGTGAAGAGCACATTGTTCACGGTCTTGCTCTCCAGCCTGTCCAGATCGTCCACGACGATGATGACTCGCCGGCCCACTCGCTTCAGCACGGCATCGATGTCGTCGAGGAGATCGTCAAGCGTTTCCGCGTCCGGATCAAATGTCAGCTTCAGACCCAGAAACGAGATATCGGCTGAGCCTTTGAGCATGCGCGAATAGCGCGTGGCGGTAGGCTTGAACTCCGGCACATAGAGCTGCTTCTGTATTGCCGTTGACAGCTCGCGAATGATGCGCTCGGCCAGGTCAGGCTCCGATGCATAGCGCAGCGGCTCGAAGCGGAAAATAATCACGCTGTCCGCGCGTTCCTCCTGCCAATAGCGCTCGGCCAAATTCACAAAGCTTGTCTTGCCGATCCCCCATGGGCCGTCAATGCCGAACACCAGACTGGAATGCGCGCCGCTTGCCATGACGGTTTCCGCAAATGCCTTAGCCTGTCCACCACTGTCAAGCAGGTCATCCTTGTCGGCCCGAATCTCCTCATCGGCAAGGAACCGTAGTTGCGGCGTCGGTGACTCGCGTTTGGGTACCACACTCGCAATTGCCGGTGCGCCAATGATCAGCAGCAGGAACACCGTAAGCGGCGGCCCCCAATAATGCCCTGATGCGATTGCCGTATCGTGAAACCTGTTAAGTAGTGGCGAGAGTTCCGAGGTTGACCATGCGCCTGCCATCAGCGCAAGAAAAAGATCCACTCTGCGACTCCGAAGCAGCAACCATGCGTCATCCAGGCCGCCGCGCCGGACCACATACAACGTACAAAGAAGTGCCGACGCAATGAAAGCGAATACGGCGACGGCGAATGGCCACTCGGCGAACCCTGCAGCGCCATACCCGACAAGCTTGTAAATCTCCGCCCCGACCAGGCCAACGGTAAAGACTCGTGCATACACCAGGAGTTCCGGCATACGCATTTCGTGTTTATGACGCGACATACTCCGACCTATTCCTGTATGACCATTGTTTTACCCATTTCACATGCTACAGCCTCCAACGTTGAGAAAACCATATGCCTGTTCGGGGGTATTTCCAGATTCTCGGCACACGAACGCATTGACCTCACCAAATGCTCGATCATCGTTCCAAGGTGCCCTCCGCTCGTCGGTTCCTCACGACAGCATGTCTCGGAGCGCTAGAATGCCAGGAAACGACGCCATTCGGCCTACGGGCGAGTACCGTCAGACATGCGCGACTTTAGAGCACAGGTTCTCGATGGCGGGCGGTCTACGAGCTACGCAGGCTTTTACTGGGAAAACTCGCCAATCGCTTCCAGCTACTAGCATCGAGGTGGCCCGTTTCTTCGGCCGCCGGAAGTTCGCCGGCACCGATCATTCCCGCCTACTTAGGCAGGTTTAGGACCATTGCGATAAGGCCGGAAATCACAACGACCAACAGCCCGGGAACCCTGCCCCGGCATTCCTTCATGGCCCGATGCTACAGGCCACAGGAGACAGCAATCGGCCAACAACGGTCTTCCCAAGTCAGTCGCGCAACGACTCAGTTCGACTACAAAGCGGCCGCGGATCTAGTCGCACGACGTAGCCTCCCTGCTATCGGAGAAGCCCATCCCAGACAATGAAGCTGGCGGCCTGAGTGAGTATCAGCCCGGCCACAAGACTGTAGAATTTGACCCTATGCAGCGATCGGAATCCGGAGCTCCTTGATCGGAGGCGAGGTATCTTCATCTTTCTCTCCTTGGCTAGCCAGACGACGAGTCACTGCCGAACGACGATGCAAACAGGGCTGCCCGTTTCCATCATATTTCCGCTGGCCGTCACCTGACCAGAATTTGTGTCAAGCATCAGTTCGACAACGCTGTCACTACCTTCGTTGGCCACATACATCGACTTTCCAGTAGGGGACAAGGTGAAGAAACGAGGGCCTTTCCCTCCCGTCGGCGTCCAGCCAACAGGTTTCAGGAACCCGGATTCCGCATCGACTGCCATCGTCACCACACTGTCGTGTCCACGATTGGAGGCGAAGACGAAGCGCCCCCGCTTATCGATCTGAATCTCAGCGCCAGAGTTATTGCCCACGAAGCCCGCCGGCAGTGTTGAAAGCGTCTGGAGCGGCGTGAGTTCCGCTATCGAGGCATCGTACCGATAAGACGTGATCGTTGAGTTCAGTTCATTCACCACATACGCAAGCGTGCCGTTGGGATGAAAAATGTGTCGAGGTCCGGCACCAGGCGCCGCAGTGGCGTAAGGCTTTGCCGCTGCTTGGAGTTTTCCAGTCTTCCCATTGAGCCGCAGTGCAAAGATTCGATCCACGCCCTTGTCCGGGACAAGGATGTACTTCCCCGTCGGATCAAAGGGCACGTCGTGTGGACGCGGTCCGTCGTGTTGTTCGCGGTGAGGTCCTGGCTCGCCTGAGAGCTGGAACAGATCCGTCACGCTCCCTAGCCCCCCGTTAGGCAGAATAGGCAAAGCCACGACTGACCCCGATGCGTAGTTCGCAACTACGATGAAACGGCCTGTCGGATCGATTGCAAGATGAACCGGATTGCGGCCTTGTGTCGACTGACGATTGATAAGCTCTAGCTTTCCTGATAGCGGGTCAATCGCGTAAGCACTGATGTCGCTCAGGTCGCCATGCACGGCATAAAGGTGTTTTTGAGCTCTGTCCAGCGTAAGAAAGGAAGGACTATCTAGTCCCTCCACAATCTGGACGAGTTCCCATGATTGGCCGACACCCGCGACGCGGTAGACGGAGATGCCTTTTCCGCGTGCGTTGCGAGCTTTCGTGGTGCGACAGCCTACGTACGCAAACTCAGCGGTTTCCAGTGTAGCCGCGTGGGGTCCTAAGCTAGACAGACTCGCCATTGCAGCGCCCGCCCCGAGGATTCTTAGCGTTTGGCGTCTTCCGGTATTCAAGGTTGTCTCCCCAAAAACCCGAGGAGGCGATAGGTCTATGCCTATCTACCTCCCGGGAGTACTGCGCTTCCGCCTACCGGAAGTGAAACAACAACTTTGGGATCCTCACTTCGCAGCAACTGCCCAGTAGGTGCGAGCGTTCGTGAATTCACGGATGCCGGCTGCGGCCAGTTCACGGCCGTAGCCGGACTTCTTGGTACCGCCAAACGGGATGCGGGCGTCCGAGGCCGTAATGGCATTGATGAACGCAGCGCCGCTTGTAATTTGCTTGGCAACCGCAAGCGCGCGGTTGTTCGACCCCGCCCACACACTCACCGACAGCCCAAATGGGGTCGCGTTTGCGAGTCGAGCAGCATCGGCATCGTCTTTGGCAACGGCGATGGCCGCCAGCGGACCAAAGGTCTCTTCATCGAACGCCGCCATACCCGGTTGCAGGTTGCCTAGCACCGTGGGTTCGTAAAAATTGCCGGGCCCTTCCACAGCCTTGCCTCCCGCAAGCAGCACGGCGCCGGCTTCCAGCGAGCGCTGAACTTGTCGATCGAGAGCGTCGCGCAGGTCCGGACGCGCGAGCGGACCCATCTGGGTAGTCGAATTGGCGGGATCACCGACCACCAGGTTCTTTGTGGCGTCCACGAAGCGCTCTGCAAATTCCTTTGCGATGCCTTCGGAAACAATGAATCGCTTGGCACACACGCAGCTTTGGCCGGCATTGTGGAAGCGCGCCTTAACGGCTGCCGCCACGGCCGCCGTCAGATCCGCGTCATCCAGAACGATGAAGGCATCCGATCCACCCAACTCCAGGACGGACTTCTTGGACGCGCGTCCCGCAGCAGCCCCGACGGCAGCACCAGCGCGATTCGATCCTGTGAGCGTTACGGCTGCAATCCGATCGTCCTGGATCAGCCCGTCGATGACCTGCGGCACCTGCGGTTCGGCAACGACCAACGTCGTCACCACGTTCTTCGGCACACCTGCATCGAGAAACAACTGCTCGAGAGCCAGGGCGCAACCCGTGACGTTGGGTGAGTGCTTCAGGAAGACGCCGTTGCCAGCGGTGATAGCCGGAATCGCGAATCGCATCACCTGCCACACCGGGAAATTCCAGGGCATGACCGCCAATACAAGGCCGATGGGTTCATAGCTAACCCATGCGTCAACGCCATCGATGTTTACCTTCTCATCGGCCAGGATGCGCTGCGCATTGTCGGCGTAGTAGAGGGCCGTGACTGCAGACTTTTCCATCTCACCGGCAGCCTCTGCTCCGACTTTTCCCATCTCGGCAGTGATCAGTTCGGCAAACGACTTGCTTTGTCGGCGCAACTCTTCTGCGAGACGGCGAACTGCGGCTACGCGGACTTCGAGCGGCTGCTTGCCCCATGCCGCAGCGGCCGCGTGTCCGGCGGCGACGGCGTGCTCGATCTTCTCAGCACCCCACCCTTCGTAGGTTTGAAGGGCTGCTCCGGTGCTCGGGTTGTAGGTCGTAATGGTATTGGTCATGGCTGTCCTGTCTGCCAGTATCGTTCGGTACCTGCGCCTCGTAGCAACGTTCGCGCGGGCGCTACCGTTTCTTTAGGCGTGGTGGAAAAGTTGGTTGCAGATCGTATTGATCTGGCTACCCTTCACCACGCAGCGATCCGCTGCCTTGCGCCATTCGGCAAAGTGCGGGGCAGCACGATGGGCGTCAATGGCGGCCTCGTCGTCATATAGTTCATAGAACATGAAGTGATGCGGATCCTTCGTGTCCTGCGTGACGTCGAAGTATTTGCACCCGACTTCATCGTTGAACGTGCGCGTGGCGTTCTCCTTGATGGCAGCAAGGAATTCTTCCAGGCGTTCCGGATGGACGTCGAGGGAAACAATCAGGGCGATCATCACAATATCCTTTTAGGTGTTGGCGGTCGGAAATGCCGTGCCGGTTTCGGTAGCAAGCTTGACCATGCTCTGCCAGGTGGTGTCGGCGAGGGTGATGCCTGCCTCTTTCAGTTGAATCGTGTTGCGGTCCTCAAGCTCCCCCGGGAAGAAAATCTCTTCGATTCCGTGGGCCTTCGGAACTGCCTTCACCTCACCGATCAGCGTTTCCATGCGCTGCTCGAATTCTGCGAGCGGCATCGTCGACTTGATATCGATCGTAATCAGGAGGTGCCCGCAACCGCTGGGGCGGTTCGCTTCGTAGGGGCCCGCGACATTGGAGCCGAAATGGCTGCCGGTCAGGACGCCGGCGAGGACGTCCATCATGAACGAGATGACGTAGCCCTTGTGCCCCGCCATCGGCAGAATCAGGCCGTGAATGGCTTCCTTGGCATCGGTCGTCGGTACGCCGTTTTCGTCTGCAGCCCAGGTATTCGGAATCTCGACGCCGCGCTCCGCTGCAAGATAGATCTTTCCGCGAGCCACGGCGGTGTTCGCAATGTCCATGACTGCGACACCATGGCTGCCAGCAGGCGCCGCGATGGACCAGGGATTCGTGCCGATACTCTTGGCCTTTCCGCCCCACGGAGCCATGGCTGGACTGGCGTTTGTGGCGAGGATCGCCACACAGCCCTCCTTGGCCGCCATGCGCGTGAAGTAAGCTGCCGTGCCAAAGTGGTTCGAGTTTCGGACGCCCACCGCACTGATGCCATGCTGGCGAGCCCGACCAATGCCTAGTTCGACGGCCTTTGCCGACAGTACTTGGCCAATGCCATGATGACCGTCCATGATAGTGACCGCGCCGCCGTCCATCACTATCTCTGGCTTTGTGATGGCGGTCATCACGCCGCTGCGCAGGCGCTCGACATACCAGGGCAGGCGGAGCATGCCGTGCGAGGAGTGGCCCCAGAGTTCCGCGACCACCAGGCTATCTGCCAGCAGGTGCGCGTCTTCGGTTGGGACACCGAAGGATTCGAGAACCGTGGTCCCGAAACGGGTTAGTGCTTCGGCGTGAACGGTGGTTGGCATGTCAATCTCCAGATAGTGCGATGTACGTTTGTCGAATTGCGATCAAGCCGGTTAGATGGGATAGGCGCCGGTCAATCCGCCCACAATCAGCATCACCAAGCCAACCGCAACGGCGCGCCAGATGGTCTTCTTGGCGTGCTCACCAAGCTCAACCTTGGCGAGACCTGCAAGCAGAAGGAAGGACGGAACAAGCGGACTGGACTGGTGCAGAGGTTGCCCAACGATTGCAGCGCGCGCCATCTCCACGGCCGAGATGCCGTAGTGCGAGGCCGTCTCTGCGAGAATCGGCAGCACGCCAAAGTAGAAAGCGTCGTTGCTAGTAAAGAAGGTCATCGGAATGCTGATGACGCCAGTCACAATAGCCAAGTGGGGTCCCCAGGACGCTGGGATGATTGCCACAAGCCACTTGGCCATGGCTTCAACCATCCCGCTTCCGCTTAAAACACCGGTGAGCACGGTCGCTGCAAACACCATGCCGACCACACCGACGATGCTCGAAGCGTGGGACTTGATCTGCTCAGACTGGTCCGCTACGCGGGGAAAGTTGATGACCAGCGCGACGGCCACACCAAGAAGAAAGACCACCGGCGAAGGGACCACCTCGACAACGAGGAGCGTCATAACAGCCAGCGTCAGGAGCGTGTTAATCCAAACCAGGCGGGGACGCGCATGGGGACGTTTGAGGATGTGTCCGTCGTTCGCAAAAGGTGCGGAGAATTCATCTTCATCATTGCGCGACGAGGCAACGGATGCGTCTACACGCATGGAGGCCATGGCGCCAGGATGGGGCATGGTCATGGCACCTGGTTGCGCGCCACCGAAGCTCGGCGAAGCGGACGTAGCCGCGGACCGCCGGGCTCCAGAACCCAGCAGGCCAGAGTCAGGTTGAATGGCGAGAATTCCGAGCCGCGCACGCTCCGCCCGGCCCAGCACGTATGCGAGAAACAATAACGCGCATACGGCTGCAAAGATCGCCGGCACCATCGGCACAAAGATGTCCACGGGATTGAGCTTGAGCGCCGCCGCAGCGCGTACCGTGGAACCGCCCCACGGCACCGTATTGAAGATGCCATTGGCTGTCGCAGCGATACACGTCAGTACCCATGGGTTCATGCCCAGTCGGAGGTAGATCGGCAGAAAGGCTGAAGTAACGATGATGAACGTCGTCGAGCCGTCGCCGTCGAGCGACACAATGGCGGTGAGGAGCGCCGTGCCAATCGCAAGGCGTACCGGATCATTGTGGACAAATCGCAAGATTAGCTTGATGAGCGGGTCGAACATGCCGACGTCGATCATCATGCCAAAGTAAATAATGGCGAAGAAGAGCAGGCATGCCGTCGGCGCCACAGTCTTGATGGACTTGATGATCGACTGCCCAAGGTCGAGCCCCCCGCCAGCGATCAGCCCAAAGACGATCGGCACTAGGATGAGCGCTGCCACCGGCGTGAGCCGCTTGGCCATGATCAGGGTCATGAATGCGGCAATCATGCCGAAACCGAGAATTACCAACATCGTTGTCTCGCGTCGTTGTCTGGACCGGCAGGCGGGTATGACTTGCTACTGAGCCTGTGGGGACTGACGAGACATCTGCTCGGCGGCCGGTCACATTTTTTGAGGGCGCACGAGCCCTTCGCCCCAGCTTAATCTGGGTCGCTTCCTCGCGCTGCAAGATCTGCAGCTATTCGCCGCAGACCCGAGATGGAGCTATTGGCGTTGCGCGATCAGCGCTTGCCGTGTTCTGCCGAGACCGGGTTCGTGGCTCCCGTTTCGGTCAGAGTGCGCGTCGCGTCGACGGTCGCGTAGATCCACATGATCTTCATCGGCTCGGTCTTCGACACGTTGCGGAAGCGGTGGTTGACGTTCGGCGGGATGAACGTGACGTCGTGGGCCTTGAGACGGTACTCGAGGCCATCGATATCCAGGATCGCCTCGCCTTCCATCAGAACGACGCTCTCTTGGCAGTTATGGCTGTGGAAGGGGATTTCGACACCACCATCGAACGACGTGTAACCGGTGATGAAGCTGGTTGTGCCCAGCTCACGCGACACCAGTGGCGTAGTACGTGCGCCACCGCCACGCTCATGCGTCGGCAGCGTTTCGGGCTTCAGAAGAACGGCGCCGGAAGGGGTCTTGTTGGTCATGCTTTGTCTCCGATCTGGATTTGCGGTCGGCTGCAAATGAGCTGGCTGCGTGGGGAAGAGTCGCGACGCAGAGCGATAACGCTTTGCATCCCGCGCTGTCGCAAACCTCATTTGCGACTGTGCTTGGTTGATCGAAGTATAGCTTTTTGTGATCACAGAATGCAAAGAAGAAAACTTAGGCGTTTACCCGAAGGCGTTGATGGATAAAGCTTTCAAAGGGATTACAGGAACGGAAAAATCGCCGAAAAATGCACTCTATGCGACAAAAATGGAGATGACGACAGCAGTTTGCTGGCGAACCTTGCAGGGGCCATGGCGATGCTGGGATTGGCTTATAGAACGCTTTTCAGCCTCGGCAGTGACACCTAACGCTCTTTGCTGAAACAGGGAGTACGGTCGGACCGTTCAGGAGGACGGCCTACCCTCAGTACGAAGGGTGCGCTTGGGCACCGGCGCAGGCAGCCAAGGAGTAAGGAAGAGCAATGCTGAGCCAAGGGGCCCGCGAATTGCTCTTTGAGGAAAGAAACAACAATAGGCGTTCGAGCGCGCCCCGCGGTCAGGCAGCGCTTTTGAATACGGACTTGCTGCGAACCTTTCGCTGACGGGCACCTTCAAGATGCTCCCGCATCAGCCCCGCCGCTTTCAAGTTATCCTGCGCGGCAATGGCATCAAGGATGGCCAAGTGTTCGATCGCCTGCTCCTGCCGCGGCTTGCGGTCTTTGGCTTGTCCGTACTCGATAAGTCGTCGTAGCGAGTCCATCCGCTTGATCGATTGCACCAGGAAGCGGTTGCCTGACCATTTGGCAATCGTTTCATGAAATCGGCTGTTGGACTCGAACAGCTCGATCGGTGTCATCGTCTTGTACCCGCCTTCCACAATTGCACGCTGTTGGCGGCGCAGGGAGGCAAGCTCGACAGGGTCAGCACGAAACCACGGGCTCAAAAGACCCGTGGGTTCCAAGGCGGTCCGATAGAGGTAGCTTTCCTCGTAGGCCTGCGCCGAGTCGATCATTGGCAAGAATGTCCAGCCATGCCCGATGGAGCGTTCGACCCAGCCCTCCTCCTGGATTTTGGATAGCGCCTTGCGCAAGGCACTGCGCGCCACATTGTATTGCCGCATCATGTCGGCTTCGGTCACAAAGTCCGGCAGCGCACCGCTTAACCGGTCTTCCGCGATCTTCAGGTGCAGCGGATCATCTGGCTCCTGTGAAAGCTCCTGAGCGATCGCTGACAGATCGATAGCGTCCTTGTTCAGGAAGAAGCCGCGGTTGTGGTCATGTACAACTGCGCCAACCTCGACGAGATACCGCAGTGCAACATTAACCGGTGACCGCGACACGCCGATCCGGTCGGCCAGAACACTCTCCGCAAGGTGATCGCCGGCGCGAAGCGCGTCCAGGCGCGCCAAGGCAACGATTTCCCGCGCCACGCGAGTTTGCAGTTGAGAGAGGTTCATGGTTCGACCGGCGGTTAGGAGTAGGACCACCGAGTCATGTTGGGCACCCGGCGTCATGGATTCAAATGGCATTTTGCCATGACAGCCGTCAATCGCCCACGCTTCCGCCGGATCAGTCAATGCGCATCCCCAACTGCTGGATTAGCTTCGACCATTTGTCGTTTTCTTTGCGAATCAGGGCAGCGAATTCAGCGCCGCCGGCTGCCGTCGGCTCGTAGAGTTGGCTCCGCAGCTTATTGGCGTTCTCGGGATCCTTCAGCCCAGCCAGAATCGCCTGGCTTAACTTTTGGCTTACCGCCGCGGGCGTCCCCTTCGGCACAACTGCCCCCGCCCAGGAAGTCGCCTCGTATCCCGGGACAGCTTCTGCCATGGCTGGTACGTCGGGCAAGGCACTGGCCCGCTTTGCCGACGTGACAGCCAAGGCCCGCAACTTGCCGGACTTGATGTGCGGTAGCGCGGCCAGGGGATCGGCAATACACGCATCCACTTCGCCCCCGAGCACAGCGACGACCGCCGGCGCGCCGCCTTTGTAGGGCACATGGACAAGATCAATCTTTGCCAGCGACTTGAGCATCTCCCCGCCGAGGTGGTTGCCGCTTCCGTTGCCGGCGGAACTGTATGCGAGCTTGCCGGGCTTGGACTTTGCCAGGGCAATGAATTCCTGCAGATTCTTTGCCGCCACATTCGGATTGACCACCAGGATGTTAGCTACGGATGCCATCCACACCAGGGGATCGAAATCGCTCACTGAGTATCCCGGCCGTGAGTAGAGGTGCGGGTTCAGGGCCATTGTGGACAGGTTGACGAAGGTCATTGTGTAGCCGTCGGGCGCAGCACGGGCGCCAAGGACCGTTCCGATGTTCCCGGCAGCGCCTGGCCGGTTGTCGATCACGATCGGCTGGCCAAGCAATCCCTGAGCTTTGCCTTGGACCGTCCGGCACAGCAGATCCGCGCCACCGCCAGCCGCCTGCGGCACGATGAAAGTAATGGGTTTCGAGGGAAAGGCGCTCTCTGCCATCGCAAGACGCGGCGACATCGATGCAATACCGGCCAGCGGCGCTGCCAAGATGCCCTGCATGAGAGCCCGACGTCGTTGATTGGGCACGGAAGTCATGTGTTGTCTCCTATTCGACCTTGTTTACATATCGCTTTTTATGATCATAGAATGCATAAAAACGAGTGACAACTCTTTCGTTGCTGTTGAATGCGATTTGCGTGCCCCTTTATCCACTAAATCTGGCATATCTAGGGTTTACATAGGTGATATCCGCTCCGCCTCGTCTTCCAAAACGATGAATGGCACACAGATTCCTTACCCTTGCCGCCCAGTTGTCGCCTCGTTTATTGCCTTTCAGACTCTATAAATGCACTTACGCGCACCGTTAATACGAGCGCAGATCAGGAGGAGACATGCCAACGATTGCTTACACGGGTTGCCGCACGACGGCCAAACGCAATGCACGAGGCCAGGGGATTGAGGTGTTCGTCCTCGACTGCGAAGGAAGGTGGACCCACCGACAGAGCGTCGCTGGTTTGGTCAATCCATCGTATTTGTTGGTCGACCAAGAGCGACTTCGTCTTTTCTGCGTGCATGGCGACGAAAGTGAGGTCAGCGCGTTTCGCATTGACGAGGCCAACGGCTCCCTGACCAAGTTGAATACCCAATCCACTCAGGGCACCAATCCCGTCCACCTTTGCTTGACCCAGTCAGGCACCAACCTTGTGGTCGCGAACTACGCGACGGGAACGGCCGTTGCACTTCCTGTCATGGACGACGGCCATCTGGGACCTGTTGCGAGCACCCTCCAATTCACGGGCCAACCTGGGCCCAACGCTGGCGAGCAGCGTGGCCCGCACCCCCATCAGGTATTGCGCTTGCCCGGCACAGACCGCTTTGTCTTCCCTGACAAGGGGACCGACGCCATCTGGTTCGCCGAGTTCGACGACTCCCGCAGAGCCTGGCGGCAGGATTCCGTTTGGCGCGTTCCGGCTCTCCCGGGTGCCGGCCCTCGCCACGGGATCCTTCACCCATCTCGCCCATTGCTCTACATCGTCAACGAGCTGGACTCAACGCTGGCTACCTACCAACTCGACGAAGCGGATTGCGAACTCATTGGCACGTCGGACTTGCTGCCAAGTGGCTTTAAGGGACACAACCAGGCCGCAGGTATCGCTTTGGACCGGGCTGGCGAACGCCTGTTCGTCAGCAACCGTGGGCACGAAACGCTGTCGACGTTAGCCATCGCTCCGGCGACCGGGATACCGCAATTGACGGGATGGGTGCCCTGCGACGGGAAGATTCCGAGATTCATCACGCTCGGCCCGGCGCAGGATTGTCTGGTTGTTGCGCATGAAGGGTCGGATACTATCCGCATCTTTCCAATCCATGACGCTTCATGCCGAAGCCCGCTGGGCGCCTCCCAGCAAGTCGCCAGTACGGGCAGCCCAACTTGCGTGGCTTTTGTTACGCTCTGACGCACCGACGTACGAAGCCCTAATGAAAAAAACGACCGCAGTACTTGCGGCCGTATAAGTGCCTCATGAAGAATCGATTCCCAATTTGACGATCTGCACTTCCTAGAACCGGTGCTGGATACCCATCGTCACGCCGAGTTGAGTGTTTGCGACGGGTGTACGATCCCCGGCGCGCATCACGCCAACTGGCGTGAAGGTTCCGTCACCGTTCTTTTTCGAGCGTGCGTATGCCACGGTCGTATAAACGCTCGTACGCTTCGAGAACGAGTACATACCCTGGACGAGAAACATCATCGGGTCGGAAGCGGTCTCCTTTTTGTCCTCGTAGTAGACGGCTCCAGTCAGACGGAATGCAGGCGTCAATGCATAGCGGACACCGGCCCACCAAAGGTCGCTGCGAACGCTCGCACCGGTCGCCGGCTTCATTTGATACCATCGGTAGCCGCCTAACAGGGTGGCATTACCCACTGCATACGCGCCCGATACCGTCACGTCCCGCGCCTTCGAATAGACACCCGTGGTCGTCAGCGCGCCGTTGCCTTGGTCATAGACGACACCGACACTTGCTGGCCCGTTGTCATAGCGGGCGCCGCCACCGAACGCCGCATTGACCTGACTGCCACCGACCTGCTCGCCGAGACTGTAATGCGCCATAGTGGTCACTGGGCCGAAGACACCGGTGTACTTCGCAGTGTTGTCCAGCCTTGTCTTGTAGCCGGTGGACGGCGAGGACCCTGTACTGGTCACCCACGAGTACTGCGGCGCATAGCCCATCGGGTCGTGGGGTAGCACCAGGTCATACATCGAAGATGTTTGGCGACCCAAGGCCACTTGCCCGTACTGGCTCTCGAGCCCAACAAACGCAAGGCGGCCGAACAATCGGCCATCGGACGAGTTGCCGGTGTCGGAGTCAATGCCACTCTCGAGCGTGAAGAAGGATTTCAGCCCACCGCCAAGATCCTCCTTACCGCGGATCCCCCAACGGGACGAGTTCATGCCGCCCGAATTCATGCGAATGGCGTTGCCGAGCCCGGATGCGGCAGACTTTCCGTCTTTCGCGTTGTGGTTTGAAAACTCGATGTTCGTGTCGATCAAACCATAGAGCGTGACAGACGACTGCGCCAATGCAGGAGACGACATCAGCGCGATGCTGCAGCCGAGCGCCAACGACGTCATGGTGTATGCATGGTGCAAATTTCTCTTCATTGTTCCTCCGTTGTAGTTGGGGTTGGTTTATTGTTAGTCGTCCTCGGACAACCGAATTCCTTTGCGCCGGAGGACAACGGGCACGAGCAGGATCAGTGCGGTCGTCGCGAAGACCGCTGCTACGATGGGTTGGGTCAGGATTGTCAGCCAGTCCCCCTGGCTGATCGAAAGCGCATTGCGCAACTGTTTCTCCGCCATGGGTCCGAGAATCATCCCGACAATGACCGGGGCGACGGGGAAATCAAACCTGCGCAGGAGCACCCCCATCCAACCAATGGTGAACATCAGCAGGAGGTCGAACCAGGACTGGCGCATGCCGTACACGCCGATCGAGGCAAAGAGCAAGATGCCGGCATAGAGATACGGGCGCGGTATGGCCAGCAACTTCACCCAGACGCGCACGAGGGGCAAGTTGAGCACCAGCAGAATGACGTTGCCCACGTAGAGGGACGCGATCAGGCCCCAGACAAGCTCTGGTGATGTCTGGAAAAGCAACGGGCCCGGCTGCAGGTTGTAGTTCTGAAAAGCCGCGAGCAGGATCGCCGCGGTGGCGGATGTGGGAATGCCCAGGGTCAAGAGGGGCACCAGCGACCCCGTTGCGGTGGCGTTGTTCGCAGCCTCGGGACCAGCGACTCCTTCAATCGCGCCGCAACCCTTGTTCGCAGCGAACTCTGCTGGAGATTTCGACAAGCGCTTTTCGAGTGCGTATGAGAGGAACGTCGGAATCTCCGCGCCGCCAGCAGGGATAGAACCGAACGGAAATCCAATCACCGTTCCCCGCAGCCAAGCAGGGAAAGACCGGCGCCAGTCTTGTTTAGTCATCCACAGGGACGTCATCCGGTTCATGGAGCTGTCGGCAGCTTGCGGGTACAGGAGTGAGTAGAGCGACTCAGCGACAGCAAACAAGCCGACGGCGACCAGGACCACCTCAATGCCGTCGACAAGCTCGGGAATGCCAAAGGTGTACCGAGCGATGCCGGAGATGGAATCCATGCCGATCAGGCCGATGGACAGGCCGATGGCGAGACTGGCCAACCCGCGCAGCATCGACGCGCCAAGTACTGCCGACACCGTCACGAATGCCAGCACGAGAATGGCAAAGTACTCCGCAGGTCCGAACCGAAGCGCAAACTCCGCAACCGTCGGGGCAAACAACGTCAGGCCGACCGTTGCGAGCGTACCCGCCACAAATGAACCAATTGCCGCGGTAGCCAAGGCAGGCCCCGCGCGTCCGTGCTTGGCCATTAGGTTTCCCTCCATGGCCGTGACCATGGACGCGGACTCCCCTGGCGTGTTGAGCAGGATCGAAGTCGTGGAGCCGCCGAACATCGCACCGTAATAGATACCCGCAAACATGATCAGCGCGCTGGTCGGTTCCAGCGAGGCGGTCACAGGCAACAGCATTGCGACGGTCAGCGCGGGCCCAATACCGGGAAGAACGCCTACGGCAGTCCCGAGGAGGCAACCCAGAAAGCCCCAAAGCAGATTCATAGGGGCGAGCGCCGCCCCAAAGCCCTGTATCAGGGCAGTCGATAGTTCACTCATGGTGGTCCGGAAAGTGCTGCGCCAGATTTGGCCCAGCGTTAGTCGATCGCTAGATCCATTGATTGAGCAGGCGTGGCAGCGAGACGCCGAGTCCCATACCGAACGCCCAATAGACGGGCAAGGCGACAGAAACAGCCACCACGATGTTGGTGACCCATCGCCGACTGCCGAATCCTCGGGCAGCGAGAGCGAATAGGAGCGTGCCCGCAAGCACGAAGCCGATTCGATCGATCAGGAAGGCATTCAAAACTAGCCCAGCGGACACCCATGCCACTCCCCAACGGGCACCGCCTGAGGCGTACGCGTCGACCGACATGTTCCGGAAGCCGCCTGTCACCGCCTGGAGTAGCAAGCCAATGGAGAGAACCCCTGCGAATGTCGCGATCGCTAACGGCACGACACTGGGACCCATGACAGAGAAACCCGCATCCGCGGGAAAGCGCGACGCGCCGACCGCCAAACCGAGTGCGATGCAGCCGAGAGAAGCACCAATCGCGAGCTGCGACGCTTGGATACGAAGCGTCATCAGATCAGGCCAACTTCGGCAAGAGTGGTCCGGAGCCGAGAATGCTCACCTTCAACAAACTTAGAGAAGCCTTCGCCAGTCTGCACGTCGGGGGTCCACAGATTGTCTTTCACTGCGGCCTGCCAGACCTTGGACTTCGTGGCCATCACCACCGCATCGGCAAGCGCCTTCTGCTGCTCCGCCGTCAGACCAGGGGCGCCATAGACGCCGCGCCAGTTGCCGATCACCACATCGATCCCCTGCTCCTTCAACGTAGGAGCCGATACATCGGGCAGTCGAGTCGGGGACGTTACTGCCAAGGCGCGCATTTGTCCTGCCTGGATGTACTTGGCAAGCTCGGAGTAGCCACCAGTAATGACGGAAATATGGCCGCCAAGCATTGCCGCCGTGCCCTCGCCACCGCCGCCGAAAGGGATGTAGTTGATCTTGTTGGCCGGGATGCCGCTCGCACGTGCCAGTTCGGCGACACCGATATGGTCGGTGGACCCCTTGGAACCGCCACCCCACTTGATCGAGGCCGGGTCTTTTTTGAACGCAGTCATGAGGTCAGCCATCGACTGAAATGGCGAAGCCTTGTTGACTGCAATGACGTTGTACTCGGTGAAGAGCTTCGCGATCGGTGTAGCGTTGGCAAGGGTGATCGGCGGCTTGTTCTGGACCACTCCCGTCACCATGATCGCGCCCATTACACACAGGGCATTCGCATCCCCCTTGCTGCTATTCACGAACTGAGCCAAACCTAGCGTGCCGCCTGCACCCGGTTTGTTCTCGTAGATTGCGCCCTTCGCTTGCCCTGCCTCCTGCAATGCCTTACCCAGCGTCCGGGCGGTCTGGTCATAGCCCCCTCCCGGTGCACCAGGAACCATGATTTTTGCTGTATCCAATGCCCAGGCAGAACCCGCCAGCATCACCAAGATCACGGCTTTGAATAGTGCGAATGATCGAGTCCAGGCCCCCATTACAATCTCCTTTAGCTTTTTGTGACGATACAGTGCAATACATCTCAAAAAAAACTGGCGGACGTCTCAGCATGTAATGTATTTGTTTCGAGACAGTCAGCCATCGTATGCGTTTTGTAATTATGAAGTGCAGTTACGGCGGCAGGCAACCAGTTCGCCCCTAGGGATATCCCGAGGTGGCCACAGCGCGCATAGATCGAGACAACAATCTGGACAAAGACTGTTAGCGACCTCAAACCGGCCTCTCGGAAATGTTCAGTCGATCGGCAGCTTCGGGTCGGTCACGGCCCGCTCACCGAGACGCCCTCCCTACGTCCCGCACAGGAATTCGGCGATTGAGTCTCGGCAACCAATGAATCGGCAAGATCCGAAACTGCCCCCACACGAAAATTTTGGTCCTATGCTTCGGCTCTTCGGAGCCTTCGGTACCTTCGGGCGCACGCTGAGGACGATCAGTAACTCGCTGATCCATGGAAATCTCCGGCCGTCACATGCTGCAATCCCCTTATGCCAAAGAGATAAGCGATGGATGACCATACCCAGATTCTCGTCTGCAAATGCGGGGTCCCCGTCCGGATTCGCGAACTGCACTTCGAAGTCGGAGGCAATCAGTCCTTGGACTGGGCGCCATGTCCGCTGTGCTACCGGAAGCTCTACCAGATGAGCGTCGAAGGGGTCGTGTCAGCGGAGCTGGTTTCGGAGGCGGAATGGGACTAGCGTCCTCCGCACGAGGATCTCGTAATAGACGCAAAATAGTTTCCCATCCACTTCTGGAGCTAGTCATGACTACCTCCCAATCAATTGGCAGCCACCGTGCCCCGTGGAACAAGGGAAGACTGACGGGGCAGAAGCCTCCGTTGAAGCTATCGGAGATCTGGGCTATCCGTACGCGCCTTCAGCTCGGCGCTAACACGAGAGACTTGGCGATGTTCAACCTCGCCATCGACAGCAAGCTGCGCGCGTGCGATCTGATTCGCCTACGCGTTCAGGATGTCAGTGTAGGAAGCCAAGTTGGCATGCGTGCAACGGTCATGCAACAGAAGACGCATCGACCCGTGCAGTTTGAGATTACTGGACAGACTCGAGAATGCCTCCAGGCCTGGATACGTGCAAGGGGGCTGAGCTGCGGCGACTTCCTATTTCCCAGTCGGTTGCGTTCCTCGCCCCACCTATCGACCCGACAGTATGCGCGATTAGTTCATCGGTGGGTGGCGTCGATCGGCCTCGACACTTCCGCTTACGGGACGCATTCAATCCGGCGAACTAAGGTCTCTTTGATCTACCGACGGACCCGGAACCTGAGAGCCGTCCAACTGCTCCTCGGTCATACCAAGCTCGAGAGCACCGTCAGGTATTTGGGGATTGAGGTTGATGACGCTTTGGAGATTGCAGAGCAAACAGAAGTCTGACCTTACATCCGGCCGGCAGGCGGTCGCTTGCCGGCCAGAAAGAGCCGTTGGACAACGGTAGCGCCGATCGTCAACAATAACTGCCTACCATCGGATTGCCGCCCATAATGATCGTTCTCCAAGTATCCGAACCTGGCTGGATACGAGGTCCAGCCGATGATCCAGACGATCAATGTGCCCATGGCCGTGTCACGCTGACGGTAAATGGGCGCGACCTAGTCTCACCGCATGATGGTGTATGGACAGTCAGCGCCGCGGGCCTGTATCTCCTGCGCACAATCTCCAGCGACCACGGGATGGGCACCAGTGTGGCCGATGACAACTTTCTGTTTCCTTGCTGCGGCTTTAACGCATGGCTACTGCCGGAATATGGGCGCGTCGTATGTATAGGATGCATGGAGGGGATCGACATTGAAGTAATACATAACGACGGCCTGATCGAATTGCGTTATCAAGATCTCGTTGAATGCGTGAACCAGGACCAATGGACGCGCGCTGTGCTGGGCTTCGCAAAGCAGATCAGACAGTTCTATCAAGAGTCGACTGAAAAGTCCTACGTCATGGATGACTTCGATAGGACCGGATGGGGTGCGTTTTGGCAAGAATGGAGCGATAGGGAGACTGCTGCCATAGCCTCGCTCGGCGTGGGCGAGAGTCCAGGGTAATAGCTCGTTGAACGGCCGCTTTCTGGAATCTAACGGTCCGATTTGGGTCGGCCAGAGACTACAGGACCTGAGTGAGCGATCTTCGTCTGCCCCCAAATTACAGCTTCAGTCCTGCCGCTTTGCGGCCCCTGTGGGCGACTCCACGACGGCAGGCCAGCGATACCAGATATCTTGAGTCTGTACGAGCGGCACCATCCAGCCGACGAGGCCCACCGCCTCGCTTCGCTGAACACCGGCCAAAGTGCCGTCCTGCGCCAGTAGGAACCCCAGCCGCGTACTGTTGCGCCCAACCCCTGTGCCGTCCTTCATCACATTGACCGTGGTCGGCAGCCAAAGCATGCCCTCTGCGCACCAGAATGTTCCTTGCGGTCCGCTATCTACGGCACGCTGCAGCACCTCGCTTCGGAGCACGCTACCTGCGGAACTCAGCACCGTCACCTCGAGCCGGTTATCACTGACACCGTCACCCGCCATGCGCAAATGCACGTTCGAGGCGCGCTCTGCAGGCGTATAGCGCAGTAACCGCACCGACAAAGTTCGGTCGGAACCCATTGCATACCGATAAGCGGACTCCCCGCTATTGTCGTAGAGGCCATCGAGTCGCGGGCAAGCTGCGCCGGTGGCTGTGACTAGTGGAGCCCAGTCGGGTGGGCGAGGAAAATCCGATACGCAACCGGCGAGCAATGTGGCGGCGAGAGTGAGAAAAAGGGCTCGCCAGGCGCGGCATGGGGCGCCCATCGGGTCATTTGGTCTCCGGGGCACCTGGTCAAGCTCCTTCGAATTTTTACATCCGGTTGGTCGGGGTGAAGATTCTAGCGCAGCACCAATCTAGAACTCTGCCCCCCCTCGTTCAAATCATTCCTAGGGCGAGGACCGGCCATCAGCAGCCATTCGAGAAGGGTCGGCCGGATCCGGCAAATCGACTAAGACTGTGGTCGCCGCTAAGTACCAGGACCCGAAGACCGGCACGGGTCGCGGCCTCGCGCCAGCGTGGCTGGGAAAAAGCCGTGATCGCTTCTTGATCGCTTGATGATCAAGCTGGAGGTGGATAATCGCTATCCTGACTTGCGTGGTTACCTGCCCTCCATCGAATTGCCGGACCTGGTGCCCTCCCACGCCGGCACCACAGGAGGATGCCGGGGCGCAGGTCAGCCGTGCAGAGGGGCACGCGTCGGCCCCCCTTTTGCGGCGTCTCGGTCTTACTGACCTGTGCAGTAGGGCGTGCGTACGGCAATGTTTGCTGGTACAAGCTGGCTTGAGCCAGCGTTCGTGACGATCTCGGATACCGCCACCGAGCCAAGCCCATTGCCCAGCAGCACTTCGTAATCCTTGCCCGGCTCCAGCGTGAGGACCCATTGCGCATAGCGCGGAATCGAGTTGATGCCTCCCTTTAGCTCGATAAAGCGCAAGGCGACCGGCGTGCCAGCACGCACCCATGCTTCGGTGTAGGAGATCGACGAATGTTGTTCGCCACCGGGCATGCCGATACGGTCGAGCCGACTTTCGACGATCCACCGGATGGCCTGTGTGTTGTAGCTTAGATCGGCAATTCGGCCATTCGTGGCATCGGTCGAGTAGAAGCACTGGGTCGGCGATGCTTCGCGGATGAATACGTCTCCGGGTGCCTCCAGCCGGAAACGCACGCGCGCGGCGTCCGCGCCGGGATCCGCGCGGGTCGTCATCTCGACGATTTCGGCGCACCCGGCCAAGACCGTTGCCATCGTGATCGAGGCAGCCGTTGCCAGCAATACGAGCTTCCGATGATGCAATTTCGTCATTTGGCGTGGGCCTTTTTCAGCGAAACATCCACGTCGCCCGTATACGAATAGGGGATACCGTACACGGTGCCATTTTCCGAGCTGATGGTGCTGCGCTCGGCGCGCGGGCTGCCGGAATACACGACGACATATCGAGCCTGCCCGGGTACGTCGTAGGTCGCGATTTTCGACATGGACCAGGCGAGAAATCCCTTTCGGGTGCGCAATGGCGCTTCGCGTGGGCCAGGTAACGGGTTGCGCGCCATATCGAGAAACAACGCATTTGGCCTGAAAATCGACATCGACGGTATCGTCGGGCCACCGCTTACGAAGGCGCGCAGCTCTAGCACGGCGCCCTCCGATGCCTGCGGCAGCGTGTACGCCGCAAACACGCCATTGCCTTCGGGGAATGCAAATACAGGCGAACGCTCGGCATCGAACGACACGGATCTGGTATCGTCAAATGCCAGGGTATCGAATGGCAATTCCTGCAGCGACTGGCAGCAGATTCTCGAAGCAACCGGGGAAACGGGAATCAATGGTGGACGCGCGCAACCGGCAAGCAGCAGCGCCGCGGCGAAAATCGGGACTCGTAACGACAACGGCATGGATCGTTTAGCGAATGGAATGGGCGCCGGCTCGGCGTACACCGCTTATAACGGCACGCCGGGCGGCAATTGCACCCTACAGCCGCAGGGAAGACGCCCCGTTTCCCCGACTACAGCCGCTTCTCGGAAATCCGACAGGCCGTTCAGGGTCGGTCAGAGCCGGCTAGTCCTTATGGGCGTACAGCCGGTAGGCCGAGTCCGGCCAGTTTGAGTCAGTCAGCCCCACGTTCTTCGATGACCGAGTTGGACCGAGCACCGGCCGTCGAAGGTGCTGCAAGCCCATCCGCCGTTGATGGTGTCACGGGCGGGGCCTCAGGCTGAGTTTGGGCAACTGGCCAAGGATATCCTGCATAACCTCGCCTACAGACTGCTAGGCACGACGACAGCATCTGCTCGCGCAGCAGCGCGTCGCTCGGGCTGAGGCCCCCTAAAACTACGGGCTCGGTCGAATGACGGTTCCGTAGGTCGGCTCAGCCGCGTAATACTAAACCGGGCGCTGACTTAACGGCGCAGATTACGGCGCTTCAACGACAGGTTCGTACGCGACGACCATCTCTGCTGCCGGTGCTATATCGCCGGCTCCTACCGTCGCAGCCGGCGCAGAGGTGCCTCGTATCCGTCGGGTCCTTGGATGAGGATGGCGACGTGCGGCATCCAGTTCGATGCGCGGTTGTTGTCGGTTTTCAGGAAAGTGGCGACGGTCGCCGTGTAGTCGTGTTCCTTCAGCGCCTCGGCGACACGCTGTACGAGTGGCATTAGGACGTCTGTCGGGGGTTTTCGTCGTCGATGGCGACGATGAGAGTGGGTACTATTGAACGCATTGGATTCTTATTATGTCGGAGACGGCTTCCGGGCTTCCGGCCGGGAGTGCGTTATCTGGGGCCACACGTCCAAAACTGACAGTGTGTCCGGGCGACGAGAAGGGAACTACCCCAGTTACCTGATACTGAGCGGTGATGCTTGTTGAGGAAGGGGTGGCGGACGTCCGCGTGCACGCAGGTGCATTCAAGGTGCTATCCCAACTTCCGCAGTTCTGGTTCGTCGCTTGACCTTGAAAGGAACCGAGTCCGCCGACCAGCATCCCTGATACGTTCGCGACGACGTCAAGCCGAGCCTGATAGGAGTAGCCGACAGACGTCGGGGTCGTGCTTAGGATGGTGCAAGTACCGGTGAGTCCGTCGAGGTTCCCGTACGGTGCGTCGGGCAAGGTGTCGCAATTTGGGGTCAGGGACACTGCTGGAAAGAGGTCTCTATCGATCTTCAACAGATCCACCAGGTCAAGCATATAGGTTCGTTTGGTCAGCGTTGGGTTGAAGCTTGCCTGGATCAGGGCCGCCTTCTTTGCTGTCGCGGTAAGGCACTTGGAGTTCGATCCATCCGAAGTCTTCAGGCCAAAGTCCGCCCCGACCTTCGCTTCTAACGCCGTTAGAGGGATCCCCGCGGCGAGAATCCGCGGCTTGCCTACGATGTACACGCCAAGGCTTGCATCCCCAACGATCGTGGTGGTTGGAGGGGGGGGATCTGACGCCTTCTCCAAGGCAACAGCCGAACCGTCGGTACTGGGGTTGTCGCTACTATCGTCGACCACAAACTGCGTGCGGCCCTTGTAAGCGCCGCAAATCGCTACGCTAGCATTAACCTCAGTTCGAAGCGAAACAGGGACGTAGACACCGACGATGAAAGCAATCTGCGGCAGCGAAACATAGAAGCGAGCCAATGGGGTGTCTATGGATCCTAGAGCGCTCGTCCCAGATGTCTCGACCTTTGCATTGACGTCAGCAACGAATCGAAAGGCCGTGCGCTGGGAGACGGTGGCGGCACCGCTTTTGCAGGGCGCGCAGGATGCGGCGATCTTCACGCGGCCGTCGTAGGCCTCGACTGCCCCCGTAACCGAGAGTTTGCCCGCGCCAACGCTTTGGGACAAATTCAGCTTCGCTTTGATGCCTTGGGTCCCATCTGTGTCAGTTGAATTCGTGACCGTCAGATCTATCGCCTCAGGCTTTCGAGGCGAGGTTTCAGCGCTCTGGATCGTCCGTGGAACCTCCGATGGTGGACCAGACACGACGTCCGATTGGCCAAGAGTAACCTCGCCGGAGATTGAGAGTTCGGCAAATACCTCCTCAAGAACGGGCTGTGAGGTGGTGACCAGCAGGGAGCCGTCAGATTGCGGGGTCGTGGAAACCGCCTTGTGGGCGAGCCCGTTCGCGAGGAACACGTCGCCTGGCTGCAACGAGGTCCCTGACTTGACAGTGACCGTGCTACCGTCTTCGGACGCCCCGACAACCTGATCGCTCGGAACGGTTTTGACGCCGTCGGCAAGTTTGCTTGACACCTGGAGTGGTGACGCCGTTGGAGGTTGGCTCGGAGTGCTTGGATCCCCCGTTTTCTCGCCACCTCCATCTCCACCGCAACTGGTGACGAGCAGCGCCGAGAGGAGCGTTGAGACGATGCGAAACCTCATAAGTGCCCCTATGCCGTTTTAATAAAGTATTAAGGCTTGGGGGAATTTAATTTTTGGACCACCCGGGATATGTGCGTCGCCGCACGTAATTCCACCGGCTCTCATGGCAGTCCTCCCACCATGAGGCTGCGTGGGGAGAGCGTGGCAAGTGGTCGGCCAGAGACGGTCGGCCTTGAGGTCCGGGCAGTCGGCCGAGGCCGGCCATTCTCGGTCACCAAGATCCCTCTTGCGAGTGTCCGTTGTGGCGAGAAAGCAGGCTGTCCCAGTCGATTTCTGTCGTCCCTGCGTTCGCCGCCTCTAGCCGCCTCTGGCCGCTAAAAAGTCGCTGAAGCGGCAGATAGCCACCTAGCATCACCAAGGTATGTATGGGCGCGGTACGGAGCGACGGCACTCCCCGGTATACGACCAGCACTGACACGCCAGCAGCGCCAACGAGAGCCGACACATCTTCTTGGAAATGCTGGCTTCCACATTCCGTGATTCCGTGGACGCACAACCCCTGCAAAACACGAAAGCCCGCGAGCGGGGCGGGCCCTCAGAACCCGGGCACCTAGCCTAACTAGATGCGTCGAGCCGACGATACCACTACGCTAGCCGCGACGGCGATCACTTCATCGTCCAGCAAGCCATCCGCGCCTCGCCAGCAATCCTGCCTCCGGGGAATCCATCAATGATGGGGAAGCTATCCTTGCAAGCCACCAGATACGTACGCTGAATCCCCTTGTACGCCCACGCCTGTGTGTGCGTCGCGCCCGGCTCCAAACCAGCACTCTGCGTTACGTAGGTCTGACCGGATTTGCTGTATTCGCTCGGCGACGGTTTGCACACCGTGTGGTCCTCGGCGCTCGCCGCAGTCACATGGCAATAGCCAATCTGAATCCGTTCCGCACAGACGTTCGTGTAAGTCACCCGGTCGCCGTCTGATCCTTGACGGACACACTCGCGATGCGGGGTCACATAGCGCACGGCCCCCGCCTTCCCGCCCTTAGAGGCAGGTTGCGAGCTTTGCGCTGCAGCAATCTTGAGCAACTCTGCGCGACGCGTTTTGTAGGCACCGAATATACATCGCAGAAGAGGGTCGGCTCTGTGTTGATACGGGAGAATCTGTTCGTCCACACTCTCTAGAGTCGCGTTGGCTACGTCATTGCTTATTTGATGCATGATATTTGCCGCGATTTCGGGTGTTTTCCTGTTGACGCCAGCATTCGGACCCAGATAGGTATCGTATGCCTCGCTTTGACACAGCAGCGGCGCATCTTTCTTCTCCGGCGACTGCGAAATGCCAGAGGCTCCAGTCACGGTCTGCTGTCCTGGTTTCGCCCCCTGTCCGGCGACCTTCATCAATTCTCGCTTGCGGGCCTGATACTCACGCAGCAGGCAGGAGTCGGCTGGCCGCTTGTTCGCGTACCCCGAAAGCATCTCGATTGTTTCTTCTGTCTTTGCCAGGCCGGCGCTGTGGTAGTCATCGGCAACACTGCGAATGTATCGAGCAGCCGATTCAGGATCTTTCCTGTTAACGCCGGCGTTCGGCCCCGTGTATATATCCTTCAGTTCGGACTCACAAATGAGCCCTCCTCGCGCCAATCCGCTTTGCGCCTGCCCTGCCTGAGATGTCGCTGGGGCGCTCGGTTGCGCGATCGCCACTCTCACAGCGCCCTTCATAAGCGCATCACGGCGGGCCAGCCAGGCGCGTTTCATACACGCCCCAAGCTCATCACCCTCCTGAACTTGCACGACGTTCGCAATTGACTCTGCCTCAGCGGCTGATGAGTTGGCGTAGCTCGCCATCGTTTCCTCGTACCACCGCTGCTCAACTTCGGGCAACGGGGTATCGGTGTTGGCTTTATCCCCAAGGGCTTTCCGGCGAAGCTCCGCGTAGCAAAGAGGGCCCGTGCCTTGCTTGGACTTCGCACCGCGCCCCTGGGCCATGGACAGCCGTCGCTCCATGTCCGCATTGAGCGGCGTGCCGGGCGCGCCGGCGGCGGCTGGTTCGGCCGCCAAGTTAGCCTGTTTCCCGCCCTTCTTGCTTTGCCCGGACGGATCCGATCCCGCGGCAGGCGCAGCAGCCGACTGTACTGGCGAGGTATCGATCGCCACGGACAGGATCGTAATGGGCGTCGTAGGCACATTGGAGAACCCGCGGACCGTCGAGGTCGAGACGTTGGCCATCGAGTCAACGACATCCATCCCTCTCACCACTTTCCCGAAGACCGCATACCCATAGCCGTCCGGCTTCGGCGCGTTCAAGTTGGCGTTGTTCTGCAGGTTGATGAAGAACTGATTGGTCGCAGAGTTCGGATCGACCATCCGTGCTGCTGCAAGCGTGCCACGATCATTTCGCAGGCCGTTGTTCGCCTCAAGCGGCACCCGTCCGTAGGTCGGCTTTTCGTTCAAATTGGCGTCCAACCCGCCACCCTGCACCATGAAGCCAGGGATTACGCGATGAAAGATGGTGCCGGAGTAAGCGCCGGACCGGACGTACTGCAGGAAGTTCGAGACTGTCCGTGGCGCTTTGTCGGGATAAAGCTCGACGACGATGTCGCCGGAACTCGTGGAAATTTTGACCAGGGGGCGTCTTCCGCGACGGCAACCATTGGGATGAAGGCCGCCAGTACGAGCACATACTTGCGAAGGGAACTCGCGAACATATGGTGTCAGATCGTTGAAATTAAAAGTTCTTGGGTGTGGCGGCGAGATTCTGAACGAGCGGCGCAGCAAACGCATCACTAGAATTGGGTATCAAGGGCTCAAGCGTTGGCTAAGCCCAACGCTCCCGTGGAATGTGGCGCGTAGCCACCCTAGCGCGGTACCGCGTCTAACAATTTGTGGGGTTATTTCTCGGCTAGTATTTCGCGGCGGCATCATTACTTTGACACCTCTTATGCTCGTCTCGCTACAACCATGCGACTGGAGGGGCCGCCGCCAACGCCTCACTCCCTATCAGTATCAGTTCAAGTCATTAAATGATGACTTATCGGAAGACCGTGTTGGGTCGCGGCCGCCGACTGAACTGGGCCAGCCTGCGGAACGTGGGTCGAAGACCGAGTGCGGCCAGAACCCGCCCTCACCCTATTGCCGACAAACGTCTGCAGCCCTGTCACGAACCGACGCTGACTTGGGTCGAACCAGTGGTCATGTATGCCCAGACGCGAAGCGCTAGACGTCAAGTGCCGGCGGATGATTCAACCGGGGTCGATCGTGGATTCAATGGGTCGATGCAACACTAGACGCTGCATAGGCAGTGGAGGTGTTGCAAATGAAACAAAGGCGCAGGATCTACTACACCGAGACTCAGAAGGCACTAATGTGGGAGCGGTGGCGTAAAGGTGACACGCTTCACGAGATCGCCAGGTTGTTCGATCGGTACCACTCCTCGATACAGGGGATCCTTGCAAGAACTGGCGGCATACAGCCAGCGCAAAGACACCGTTCTCGGCTTGCCTTGACACTCGCCGAACGCGACGAGATCTCTCGCAACGTGGTGGCCGGGCTGTCGATCAGGTCGATTGCGCTTCGGCTCGGGCGTGCGCCGTCTACCATTAGCCGAGAGTTGCGACGCAATAGCACAGACCAAGGCTATCGCGCGACTCAGGCCGATGAACTTGCCTGGGCTCGCGCGCACCGTCCAAAGACCTGTAAGCTCGTCAGGAATCGTACGCTGGCGCAAGTTGTGGCAGCCAAACTGAGGAAGCAGTGGTCCCCGGAGCAAATTGCAGGTTGGCTCAAGCATGTATATGCGGTCAACAAGGACTACCAGGTGTCACACGAGACCATCTATCGTAGCCTCTATGTGCAGGCCCGTGGCGCCCTGAAGAAGGAGCTGCTTGAACACTTGAGGCGATGCCGAATCATGCGTCACTCGCGCCTCTATTCTGCCAAGACCGACGAGCGCGGAAGAATCCGTGAAACCGTCTCCATCAGCGAACGACCCGCTACCGTTGAGGATCGAGCGATACCAGGTCATTGGGAAGGCGACTTACTCTTCGGCAGTGCGAATAGCCAGATCGTTACCTTGGTCGAGCGCCAGACACGGTTTGTGATGCTGTTAAAGGTGTCCAGCAAAGACACGGAGACCGTCGTCAACGCCCTGATCAAGCACGCCGGAAAACTGCCAAATGAGCTGTACAAATCGCTGACTTGGGATCGAGGTAAAGAAATGGCAGACCACAAGCGCTTTACCGTCGCGACCGATATCCAGGTCTACTTCTGCGACCCTCAGCATCCATGGCAACGAGGCTCCAATGAGAACACCAACGGACTCTTGAGGCAGTACTTCCCCAAAGACATTGACCTATCTACATACTCCCAAGCCAAGCTCAATGCTGTGGCCAGGCGCCTCAATGAACGCCCGCGCAAGACACTAAACTTCGATACACCGGCTGAACGACTCCATCAAGCTGTTGCGTTGACCGGTTGAATCCACAATCTATATCGGACACCCCAGCTAGCAGCTCAGAAGGTGTCAGTCAGGAGCGCACCTAGCCGAGTGGCAGTAACGGATGCTGATACGCATTCGGAACGACGAGATGCAAGTATGCGATTGGACCGTGAACAACGGGAGGCCGTGCACCTCCTCAAGAAATCAATACTCGAGCGCCGTCATATCGCCCAAAGTGAAGCGGCACGGTGGCAGGTAGCACCCACGAGCCTGGAGTATAGGAAAGCGCGGTAGGTCATAGAACGCACTCCTGCGCTATTGGCAGCGTTAGACGAAATCGGGCAGTTTCTCCTACCAGAATTGCCACCCCTCAGGCCCTAGTGGGCCCACCGCGGGAAATAGGATTCGCACCAGGCATCTGCTTCCCATCCTTGCCCATCCTTCCGAGTTGTCCCCATCGAATGGTGATAACACTGTGGACAATCGGCGTCGGCCCTGGCTGACTGCGGGCTGCCCGCCGAAGAGTGTCTACCGTGCTTGAGTACCATCCCCGGACCGGCTTGCCTCATCGCAGATATGGTCCTCCCAGGTATCAATGGCCACCAACTACAAACACAACTCCCGCCTTACATTCCCTTCATCATGCTTACCGGCTGTGCCAACGTGAGCCAAACCGTGGAAACTATGCGGGCTGGTGCTGTCGATCTTCTCGAAAAGCCTGTACCCGAGGACCGTCTGGTCCAGGCGGTAAGCCGCGCCCTCGGTTTGGCCGCGCAACGGATCGTAGAACGAGATATGCGAGCCGCGCTCGATCAGAAAATGCAGCGCCTGACTCCGCGTGAAATCGAGGTAATGGCAATGGTTACGACGGGCCTCCGAAATAAACAGGTCGCGAATTTCCTCGGCATTGTCGAGAAGACCGTCAAAGTACATCGCGCCAACGTCATGAACAAGCTGGAAATCGATTCGTTGGCCGAACTGGTACGTTGTGCGGACAAGCTGGGCATCAAGTATGCGCCGCCCGTGACGCCCTCGTGAACAGCGCCAAGGAAGCGAAATCGATGGTCTAAAGCGGCAACATAGGGTTTTCTATGTAGGACAGTCACCTACCGCGAACAGGGGCTTCGTCTCCTGGCGCAAATAGGCGAGGATGACAACGCTGGAAACAGCACCTTAATCCTAAATCGTTCTGCCGCGGCGTCCCTGCGCCGCGGCTTTTTTTCTGATCTCTGGCAATCTGGAGAGACACATTGCCGTGTGGTTGACGCATGGAAGTCGGCCAGATTGCTACCCGCTGATCGTCGGACGCGCAGCCGTTGTCAATGACCGCTGCCCGTAGCCAAGGTCGTTGAGGTATGGCTCTCAAGCCTCATAGATCGCAGGTGCCGCAGTTCCGCATATCCCAGGCGCAGACACCGCAGGGTCTGCAGGGCCAAACTGACATCGCCGCCTTCCCTGACCGCGGCCCGGACACGGCCAATTTGAGCGCGGACGCGCTCGCGCGCGCGCCTCACTTCGTCGCCTAGCTCATCGGCGCTTCGCCCATATTTCAGTTGGCATCTTGCCTCGTACATGTCCCTTGCGCTTCCGCCTTTCTCTTTGCCAGCTTACGGATAGCCCGGTAGTCAGATGCTGTCCACAATGCGTGGGTTTCAAACATGCACCCATCGGTCTCTTTGGGTGGCGTGGCGAGCAACCCGGCGTTCCGACGTGACGGCGATTGCCCAACTGGCAGCACTTGCCTACCCTGAATTGACCCGTCTACCGCTTCAGTTGCGGAGGCTGCTCGTTGTGGGTGGCCGTTCCGTGTTGGCTCACCACCCCGTCAACTTAGCAAGTGATTCGCATGACATCGTTCGCATCCGTCCCCGGACAAGGCAACCCGGCCGAGCATCCGGATATCTTTCGCACCCTTGTCGAGACGATCGCCGACTACGCGATTGTCTTGCTGGACGTCGGCGGCTACGTTATGAGCTGGAATCGGGGAGCCGAGCGGATCAACGGCTATACCGCGTCGGAAATCATCGGCTCCCACTTTTCACGATTTCATACTGAGGACGCGATCGCCAGGGGCTGGCCGCACAAGGAACTCGAACTGGCGATTCGTCACGGACGGCTGGAAGACGAGGGGTGGCGCGTGCGGAAGGACGGATCCCAGTACTGGGCCAACGTCGTGATTACGCCCTTGCGCGACGACACAGGCCGGATCATCGGCTTTGCGACGGTCAAGCGTGACATGACGGAGAGAATGCAGGACGCCGCCAAATTGCGCGAGCGTGAAGAAACGTTTCGGCTGCTGGTCCAGAACGTCTACGACTATGCGATTTTCATGCTGGACCCTCACGGCATTGTCGTCAGTTGGAACGCGGGCGCGGCCCGAATCAAAGGCTACCTGAGCAACGAGATCGTAGGCCAACATTTCTCCAGGTTCTACCTGCCAGAAGATGTTGCCAGCGGGAAGCCGGCGGAACTTCTCGAGATTGCACGCACGCAAGGCCGGGTGCAGGGCGAAGGCTGGCGCGTCCGCAAGGATGGATCCTTGTTTTGGGCCGGCGTGACATTGACCGCCATCTATGATGACCATCAGCAATTGAGAGGTTTCGCAAAGATTACTCGGGACATGAGTGAGCGCAAGCACCTGGAAGAAGTCGAGGCGTCGGCCCGCCGGATGAACGAGTTTCTCGCTACGTTAGGACACGAGTTGAGAAATCCTCTTGCCCCCATGTTCAATGCGACGTCCATCATGGAACGCGCCCCTGAGGATGCCGCTTTGGTCAAAGCCAATCTGGGGGTGGTGAGCCGTCAGCTTCGCCATCTTGCACGGCTCGTCGACGACCTGCTGGATGTCGGGCGTATCGCGGCAGGCAAGCTGGAGTTGCGCAGACTGGTGATCCCCATCCGTGAGGTCGTCGCCGCCGCGATCGAAGGAAGCCGACCCATCATCGAAGGAAAATCCCAGAAGCTGGTGTTCAATCTGGCAGATACCGACTTCTTGGTGAGAGGCGATTTGGTACGGCTTTCGCAGGTGATCCAAAACGTACTGATCAATGCCTCAAAATTCTCGCCTGTGGGCGGCACGATCGCCTTGCGCAGTTCGATCAGCGGCCACATCGGAAGCATTGAGATTGTTGACGAGGGCTGTGGAATTCCATCGGAATCGCTGGACGACATTTTTCGGCTGTTCGTCCAAGCCAAGGCACCGGTACACGCAACGTCGAGCGGCCTGGGTATTGGGCTGTCGCTTTGCAGATCGATTGTGGAACTGCATTCAGGTTCCATTTCGGCCACCAGCCCAGGGCCGGGCATGGGCAGCACTTTCACCATCCGGTTACCCATTGTGACTGAAAACGAACATATGGTGGTACCCGTTGCAACGAACCCTGCAAAATCGTTGCGCATCCTGGTCGTGGACGACAACCGCGACGCTGCGGACAGTCTTGGACTGCTCCTGCAAATGAGTGGACACGCCACCGTGATTGTCTATGACGGCGTCTCCGCCATACGCGGGGTGTCCGACTTTGTGCCAGACGTCGCGCTGATTGACCTGGCAATGCCAGACATGGATGGCTTCGAACTGATCAAGGAGTTACGCGAGTTTGCAAAACTCAAGCACACACGCTTCTACGCCTTGACGGGTTTCGGGGAGACGGCCGTCAGGGGGCAGGTTGAGCAGGCGGGTTTCCATGGTCACGTTGTCAAGCCGATCGACATCGAGGGACTGATGGCAATTCTCGGGCAGCTAGATTCCGCCCGCGCGCCTTCGACCTAGTCTCGCGCCTGCGCCACGCAAACGTCAGATAAGTCCGCGCCCCGCTTCATTAAGTCTGGAGAGAGAATTTCCCCCAGGAGCGTTTCTCCCTCAGACAGAGAGCGGGCAGTCGAGACATTCGCAATCAACCCATCGTCGGTCAAAATCACAACGAGATGTGGCAGATTTTGCGTGGGCGGAGGATAGACAGCTCCGTGCATTTGACGTCGTCCAACGAGTACGTTTTTCGACTTCCGAGCGTAGACGCAAGATATTTGCCTGGCGGGGGCAACAGGCCCCGGGGTCGCAGGTTTGGGCCAGCGAGACGCCGATTCATTGGCCGAATTCCCGCCCGCGGGGGAGGTGGCCATGACCGCCTTTCCTCGCACAATGACAGCCCGGCTAACGTCGCTCTCAGTGAGTCGTTACCCTTTAGCCGGTGTGGTCTCGCCCTCACTCCTGCTGCAGCGAAAGGGCAACGCGGCTGCAGTATTTACGCAGCGAGTACTGCGCCTCGTCGAAACAACGGTGGGCTTGGAAGCGGTTCCTCGGGCATACTGCTGCGTTGCACAACGAGGAGGCATTCAAGTGGTAGATGTAGGGTTCGAGGCGCCTGAAATCGGGTCCCGGTGGCGACACGAAGATAGAAGCGAGCTGGTCGTCATTTTGATCGCGAAGGCGCCGGGTTGCAGCGACTCGACGTCTCTTGCCATAGTGTGTACTTGTGTAGCGACTGGCGAGATGTACAGCCTGCCCTGCCGAACCTTTTACGAAGGACGGCACAAGCTGACCAGTGCGAATGGTTCGCCGGCAGCGACTCGGATGGCCGATGCGGTGCTGCACTCCAAAGATCTGGAAATTGCCAGAGCGATGGTCGAACTGTTAGCTGAAGACAGTGCCCGGCTTACCGCGCTCGAAGCTGCGCTCAAGCACGGCCATCAGCTTGATTGCCATCAAGGTGCATTCAGCCTCACGCCGGCGACGAGAGCGAACACTACGAAGTTTGTCACGTTGCGGGAGGCAATCGACTACGTCGATGCCACGCATTAAGGAGCTAGCCACTTGGGCGGCGGACGGCCGTGCGCCATCTTCGGTCGCGCCCATCCCGGGTGGAGCGGCCGAGTGCTTTTCCCGGCGTTCAATAAGGGATCACGAAAGGCCGCAGTGGCATTCGACGCGTATCGGCAGCTACGCGTCGACTGCCACGCGAGCGGTGCCCGTGATTGAGGTTCTGAACGATTGGCTGCGCATAGATAGGACGTCGCTCGCCTCAAGTCACGGTGCTCAGGAAGGCCTCAAAGGTGGTGGCGTCGACGGGCGGACAGAAGAAGTGGCCTTGCCCGTAGTTGCAGCCGGCAGCCAGCAGAATGTCGCGCTGAGACTCGGTCTCGACCCCTTCCGCAACCACGCGGATGCGCAGCGCATGCGCCATGCTGATGATGGCGCGGCACAAGGCGACGTCATCCGGTCCTCGTGTTAGCGAACGAATAAAAGAGCGGTCGATCTTGATGTAGTCAATATCAAGACGGCGCAAGTACGACAAGGAGGAGTAGCCCGTGCCGAAGTCATCCAACGCGATCTCGATGCCGGCTGCCTGAAAGCGGGAGAGCTGATCAATGACATCGGCATCCTGTCCCATAACAGAGCTTTCGGTGATTTCAATGACGAGGCTGCCAACTGGCACGTTTCTGCCTGCAATCACACCGGACCAGGATTCGGGGCCGCTGGCAGGTGCGCAGAATTCCATGGGCGATTTGTTGACAGCCATCTGGAAGTCCTTGCCCAGCAGCGCCTGCCAACGTACAAGCTGCTCCAACGCTTCCGCCAGCACCCATCGACCAATGTCGATGATGAGGCCAGATTCTTCCGCAACGGCAATGAAATCGGCCGGGTGGATGGGCCCGCGTAGAGGATGGTTCCAGCGGATCAGGGCCTCGGCCTTGCACACCTTGCCCGTTCGCAAATCGACAATGGGTTGGTAATGCAGCGCGAGCTGCCCGGTGGCCAGCGCCGTGCGCAGGTCCTGCGTGATGCGCAGGCGTTCCTTCTCGGCCTGCAACAGCGCCTTGGTGAAGATTTTTGAGCGATTGCGGCCCTCTTTCTTGGCAGCAAACATGGCTTGGTCGGCGCACACCACCAGCGCCTCGGCACTGTCGGCGTCCTTGGGGTAGATCGCCACGCCGATGCTGGCCGATACGACCACCAGTTCTCCGGCCAGGCGGTAAGGTGCGGCAATGCGTTCCAGGATGGCCTGGGCAATGCCCTGGGCAACGCGGGCATCGCCAACCGCAGGCAGGATCACGGTGAACTCGTCGCCGGCCAACCGCGCCACGGTATCGGACGCACGCACCGATGCCGCAATCCGGCGTACCGCCTCCCGCAGCAACAGATCGCCCTGATCGTGCCCGAGGGTATCGTTCACCTCCTTGAAGCGATCCAGGTCGATGAACAGCAGCGCCAGCGCATCCGGGGTGACGCGCGAGCGCTCGATTTCCTGCTCCAGTCGATCAAAGAACAGTCGGCGGTTCGGCAGATCCGTGAGCGCGTCGAAATTCGCCTGGTGTCGGATAACTTCCTCCGCCTGGCGCTTCTCTGTCATGTCATGGATCAGGGCGACGCGGCGGCGCTCGCCATGCGCATGGGTCAGGTAGGTATCCACCGTCAGGTAGGCGGGAAACTCACTGCCATCTTTACGGCGAATCGAGATTTCGCCGCCCCATCTACCCGTCTTTTCCACGCTGGCACGCAGACGTTCCACCAGCGTGGGCGCATTGCTTGCCCCGCTGATGCTATGGCCTGTCCGGCCTTTGATCTGCGCGACGGTATAGCCAGTTGCGGCAGAAAAAGCCGGATTCACGTCAACAATGGTGCCGTCAAGAGACGTCACCATCATGGCCTCGCTGCTGGACGCATAAACGAGCGAAGCCAGCCGCATCTCCTCCATATGGCGCCGCCGCTCCACCATGGAACGACGCAAGCTGTAGTACAACAGCCCCAGCAGGAGCGTGGAAGCTATGGCACTGGCAAAGACAACGCGGCGAAAGCTCTCGAAGGGCGCCAGTACCAGGTCAACCGACTCCCCCACTACGAAATTGAGTCCGAACTCCGGCATGCGGAAATAACCGAAGACCCTTTCCACGCCTTCGGAGCCGGACTTTGCCCGAAAACTGCCTGCCAGAGGGGCGTCGCTGCGAAGGTACGGTCTGTTGCTGACCGCCCGGGCTAGCGAGCCCTCCAGGGCAGGCACCCGCGCGATGACCTGGCCGGACGTCTTGATGACCGACGCAACTTCGCCATCGAGGTTCGTAAAGGTCTGCGCAAAGCTGGCGAACTGCTCCGGACTGACCGAGATGACGATGACGCCGTCGAAGTTGCCTGCGCGCAGAATGGGGCGCGTGAACTGAATCGACCATTTACCAGAAACCTTGCCCTTCACCGGGTCGCTGATGAACAGCATGTCGCGTCCCCCGGCGTTCTGATGGACCCGGAAATGCTCGCGCTTGCTCAGGTCGACCTTCTCGCCGGGCGCGGGCGGGGCGATGGACGAATAGAGGAGCTGGCCCTGCTTGTCGATTACGGCCACCTGAAAAGAGAGGTCTACGACCAGATTCTCTCGCTCGCGCACCAGTTCGACGAACCCGGATTGGCCAATCAGCCAACTGGCCCGCAGATCGAGAAGGAATTCGGATAGCCGCAGGATGCTGGATTTCGAGTACGCGCCGAACGCCCGGGCCTCAGTCTGGGTGCGCTCTGCCGCATCGTGCAGCAAGCGGTCCCGCTCACTGACGAGTTGAAACGCCGCGAACGACCACGTCGTAATCAGCCACACCGCTGCGCCCAGGTTTAATGGGGAAAAGACTTGGTGCAGGCGCTGCAGCGCCTTTTTATCTCGGGTGGTCGAGCGTTCAGACATCAAATGGGTATGGCTTTGCAGCGAAGGGGCGGCATCGATTGTCAGGGGAATCGGGGTCAGCGCACCGGAAAAGCAACGCACATTTTGGCCACGTCTTCATCAACATTGCGCGGCTTTGAGTCCCATGCATCACGTGGTGATAGAAGATCCGATTGGGGACGCCCCATCGGCGCGGGCCCAGTATGGTAAGCAGCCAGTTCCATGCCATGATCGTCCTCCGATGAAGGCCAAGTCATCGCTTCGAACACGTCGCGCAATGGTAGACATGGGCGGCCTACGGCCGCTGGCACGGAAGACGTCTCGGTATTCGACGCCCTCATTCGTTATCGTCCAGGAGGAGGTCTCTTTTCAGGTCGACCGGGCTCATGCAAAAGCCCTGTGGGCCAATCCACATCTACGTCGATCTGCCTACTTTGGTAGGCCGTCGCCGAAGGCGGCGATGATTTGGAAACCCTGAATTGGCCGTCCGACGCGTCAATGCGTTTCATTCTCGTCTAGGGGCGCCGCTCGCCCAGCGTCAAGCAGGGCCTCTCGGCGCTGCGAACAAAGTATTTCCAGCGCCTCCAAGGCTCCATGCAGGTTGACTAACGTCAGCGATTCGTCCCAGGCATCTTCCCCTTGCTCGATCAGGTAATCCACCCTGGCCTGTTGCGTTCGAACGTAGTCGCTGAGTTCTTGAATGGATCGCTCGAGCGTGAGCAAATCGCCTAGCGCACTGCGGGCCATTCGTCGTCTCTGCCATTAAAAGCATCACGCGAACGCAAAACTTACCGCTAGGAAAAGGGAACGGCAACGCTCGCCTGATGGCACGCCCATATCGGTCAAGCCCTTCGAGCAGAAACTACCCGAAGTGCCCCTAACATGTCTGTCTTCGGCGTCAGGCAATCAGCGACGCAGGCGGACCATTGGCGTGCGAAGTCACACCATCAATCGCTTGAGCATCCACCACGCAGTATCCATGAATCGTAAGGTCGTACAGGATCGCCGACGGACTCAACCCCAGTAGTGGGGTGGTCGCATCAAGCTCCGAGTCGACTGAGATGTCGATGGTACCGAGCCAGACGAGAGCTTCGGGGGGAATCTGCGAGAGAGAGGTACCGGCGCGGACGAACAATGCGCGGGAACCACTACGATGAAGGGTTATGAACATGGCGACCTCAGCACAGGAAACGTTTAGAAGCTTTGCCGGTGAGCCCGTCCGAGCGTTACAACTATAGCCCTCAATTGTGGGCCACTTCAAGTCGGGAGTTTCGATCACGCCGTGACGAATCTGTTTCGCTGAGGCTGCGAGTCGCGCCACGCTGTTCCGACCCTCTTCAGGACAAAAAACTCCGCCATTGCGAGAAGGCGGCCGACTTGGTAGTAGCCCGAAAACTCCGGGCCAGGGGGCCCGAGCAGGCGACGATTGTAAAGGGCGTGTCAGCGCCATCCTGTCCAGATTGGTTGGATTTCGGTCAGGCTAGTCAGGCACTTTACGTGCGATTCGTCATACGCACTACAGTTTTACTGCCATGGCTGTAGCCTCCGCGTTGCCGTCGGGGGCAAACCGCTTAACCCGCTTAACCGCCCAGTCCGGCCCCACGCTGAGCGCGTCAGCGCGCCGTGAGCGTGTCTGCAACGATGCGCAACGTCGTCGGACTGATCGTCATCTTGGCCAACTCGTCCGGGGCAAACCAGCGGCACTGCTGGATTTCATGACCGGGGCGCGGCTGGGCCGACTTGCCAACGGTCACCCGGAAGACATGGTGCACTGTGGTCGCGCCGAGGAACTGGGACAAGAACACCAGCGTCTTGGCTTTCAACGCGGTTTCCTCCAGCAATTCCCGGACAGCCGTATCGGCCAGAACCTCCTGCGCGCCGGGCCGCCCGCCGGGGAGCGCCCAGCGTGTGTTGTCCTTCGACACCAGCAGGACACGGGCATCGCGTACGCACACCACGGTGGCTCGGATCTTGGGTCGCATGGGTCTCGAAAGAGTGGGATTCAAAGCCATAAAGTCTGAGGGCGCCAAGTGGCAGCGGGCCGTTCAACCGACGCTATGGGGTGATATTGTCATGCCGTGCCAATCGGGGCTGGCCGAACGAAAACGAACGGCCGGCTGCCGCAACACACCCCGCGCCAATCGCCGGCCGGCTTCCTACTGCACGGTGATCAGCCGGATGTTCGGGAATAGCGCCGCCGTCTGGGCGAGATCGGCCATCAAGGTATCGTCCACGTCCACTAACCAGGCGCCGTCTGCCAGGCGCTGGCTCGACTGCAGAAATCCAAGCCGCTGCAGGCTGCGCATGACCAACTCCTGCTCCCCGGTCTCCTCGGCGGACGGCATCGATTCGAGCACGACTTTCATGGAGGTTGCATTCTCTTTGTGGGATGCTCCATCGGCTCGCTGCCATGCAGGACGAACCGAACGTCGTAGATCATAACGTGCGGCGCGCGCTCGTGGCGTCCTTCGCGCGACCGCGCTAATATTCAACGAGGGACCATCGGGATCCCCATGGTGTTTGACGCCCCCGCCGCCGTCCCTGCCGCAGGCATTTTCGACGGCTGGCGCTCTTCCCACATGCCCCTTTCTGGATCGTTCGCCATGTACATCCGCCTTCTGCGTCACGGCCAGCGCGCGCTGCTCCTGCCGCGAGACAAGGACTTGATCGACTGCCCGCCGCTTGTCCGTCACTGGCTCGGCACTCCGCTTTCCGAAAGCGTCACCGAGATCACAGTAGACACTCCGCTGCCGGGCATCAGCCCGCCGGTGGTATTGGCCGAATTGCTGCAGAACGGGTACTGCGCGCTTGATGTTTATGGGGTGGTGCGGGCGTTCTCCCCGACCGCACCGGTGGAAGTGGAGCAAGCCGGCACCGGCAGTGCTATTGATCTGCAGCAATGCGACAGCGCATCGTCCGGAAGCCCGCGCAGTTAAGCCGACGTAATTGACGTTAGCGTCTGATGTCAGGCGACGTTGGCCAGAGCGATAACGGCTTGCCGTGCGCTCGATGAGCTTGAGGTTTTTCGGCAAGCTCATAGCATCCATGCCGCGCAACAGTCTTTTCCAACGCAGAGGTTTATCCGCACGGCCGGCTACGGTAAAACCACTGTCCCGTACTCGCAAAAGACGACCCTGTTTTCGCCCCAGGTCTTGGACACCAACACTCGCTCTCACTGGCTGCCAATACTTTGCCGCACGCTGGCAGTGCTTCCCCTGCCTGCGCTGCACGCCACCGGCCGTGCGCTAGGCCGTCTCGTCTACGCCTTGCCCGGCCGATATCGGCAGCGCCTGCAGGAAAATGCCGCGCAGGCCGGCTATCCGGATGCCCGCTTCGCGCGCCGCTCGGCCGGGGAAGCCGGAGCCATGATCCTCGAGACCTGTCGCATCTGGTTTCGTAATGACGACAGTATCGCGCGCGTGAGCTGCAACGACTGGGACGTGATCGACACCGCCCGCGCCGAGGGAAAGGGCATCTTGTTCCTGACGCCGCACCTGGGCAGCTTCGAGATCACGGCACGCTACGTTGCCAGGCGGATGCCGCTCACGGTGATGTTCCGTACGCCCCGCAAGGAATATCTGCGTGCGCTGATGGACAGCGCTCGCTCCACCTCTGATCTGACCGCGGTGCCGGCCTCTCCCCAGGGCGTGCGCGCCTTCATGCGGGCGCTGCGCCAGGGCGGTGCGGTGGGCTTGCTGCCCGACCAGGCACCGAGCCTTGGCGAGGGGGTATGGGTACCTTTCTTTGGCCGCCAGGCTTTCACCATGACGCTGCCGGGCAAACTGGCGGCGCAGGCCAAAGTCGCGGTGATCCTCGCGTCGGGTGAGCGCCTGCCACGCGGGCGCGGATGGCGCCTGCACCTGATGCGACTGCCCGACGAGATGCCGGATGAACCCGCAGCCCAGGCTACCCTGCTTAACGGTGCGATGGAAACGCTGATCCGGCGGTTTCCCGAACAATACCTATGGAGCTACAACCGCTATAAGACGCCCCAAGGCGCGCAGCCTCGGCCAGCCGAATAAGCGCACCGCCACACCCTCCGCGTGCCCATAGCCGGCCCTGGTGATGGCCTTCTGCAAAAGAATGCCGCGTGCCGAGCCGAAACATGACGAGTCGGTTTCGCCACCCCATAGACTTGATTCGAACGGTATGCATCGGGGCGTTACGCTGATCCACCGCCCTGAGGCTATCGGCGCCGCTTCTAGAGACACGTGCGCGGAAACTCACGGAAAGCGCAGGCAGCTCTCGGCCATGAATGGTCATCCATGCCCAGTCTCTAACTCGTCGACAATTTTCGCTATCATCGGCCGTGTGTATTTCTCGACCGGGTCCTCTCCGGTTCGGCCAACTTCGCCGGCATCGAAGGCCAAATAGACTTGATAAAAAGACGTGGGCCAGGCGTCTTCGCCCTGGGTAGCAAAATCGTCGTATACGAAACCGATCACACCGATCGCGACCG